>Ga0082212_10000067_pt1 | contig 148849 bp, 121 predicted proteins | sample TergutNt197P3_FD_71548 | JGI IMG/M metagenome (GOLD analysis project Ga0082212, IMG submission 71548) | Neocapritermes taracua P3 segment gut microbial communities from Petit-Saut dam, French Guiana - Nt197 P3 | ecosystem: Host-associated > Arthropoda: Insects > Digestive system > Gut ... | reverse complement strand
TTAATTTTTTTTTAAAAAAAAATTATTTATAAAAAGGGGGGGGTGAGTGAGAGGGGGGGGTATTCCCTCCCCCTCTCTTGATTTCTTTTTTGTTACTTTTTGTGAAATGTCAAAAAGTATATTATATATTTATATTAAGATTAGTTTGACAAAATAATAAAAATATGTTATAATTTATGCAGATATTATATAATTAAGAGAGTGCTATAATAATGATTATTTTGGGAATAGACCCCGGACTTGCGACTGTTGGATACGGCATATTAAAATACGAAAAAAACAAGTTTACGACTATTGATTACAACGCTATTATAACCCCTCCCCGTATTCCGGTTCACGAACGCCTGAAAATGATATATGATAATTTACAGCAGATAATAGATATTTATAATCCCGATGATCTTGCCATAGAAGAGCTTTTCTATAATACCAATCAGAAAACTATTATTTCAGTATGCGAGGCAAGAGGGGTTATTGTATTATGCGCTCACCAGAACGGCTTGAATATCGACGAATATACCCCGTTGCAGGTCAAGCAGTCTGTTGTCGGTTACGGACGCGCCGAAAAAAAACAGGTTCAGGTAATGGTCAAAAACATGCTCAATCTTGAAAAAGTCCCAAAGCCTGATGATGTTGCAGACGCTCTTGCCATCGCTATCTGCCACGCTCATTCAAAATCCACGAATCTGCTGTTTAATATAATGAACAAAAAATAATTTTAAATATAAAAAACAGGGAGAATATAAAAAGATGTATTATCACATAGAGGGCATATTATCTTACAAAGACGCGAATTTATGCGTTATAGACTGCGGCGGCGTAGGCTATAAACTAAACATAAGCTACACGACTTATTCAAGACTTCCCGAACTTGGCAAGCCGGTTAAACTCTTCACGCATTTGGTCGTAAAAGAAGACGCGCTTGATTTAATAGGTTTCAGCGATTTATCCGAAAAGAGTATGTTTTTAATGCTTCTCACAATTTCGGGAGTAGGAGTAAAAGTGGCTAATTCCGTGTTGTCTGCCTTATCTCCCGAAAGGTTTGCATTTGCCGTAGCTTCAGGAGATTATAAAGAGATTGCGACGGCTAACGGAGTAAGTACAAAAACAGCGCAGAAAATAATTCTTGAGTTAAAAGACAAAATAGACAAAGAAAACATGTCGTCGTCAAAATCGGACAGGAATGACAATCAATTCACAGACAGTATGCCTGTTGCCGGAAATGTAAGAGGCGACGCAATAGTCGCGCTTATGGCGACGGGATATTCGAGAAACGAAGCAAACGATGCTTTAAAGAATATAGATTTGTCGAAGCCGCTTGAAGAGATAATAAAACTGGCGTTTAGGAATTTAATAAGAGGATAATAGCTGATAAAAAATGTTGAATTTAAAATTAAGATTTTAAGATAAGGATAAACAGATTTATGGAAAAAAACAAAGATATGGAATATAATAATATTAATGGCAATATAGAATCCAGTGTTTATGAAAATTATGAGGATTATGACGATTCAGACGAAAGAACCCGTGTCGTCTCGACTAAATATCAGGACGATGACAGTAACGCCGAACTTTCGCTGAGACCTAAAAACCTGAAAGAATTTAACGGTCAGGATAAAGTCAAAGAAAATCTCAAAATTTTTATTGACGCGGCAAAAGAGAGAAACGAAAGTTTGGACCATGTTCTGTTATACGGGCCTCCCGGTCTTGGAAAAACGTGCCTGTCTGCAATAATCGCAAATGAAATGGGTGTGAACCTGCGTATAACTTCAGGGCCGGCGATAGAGCGTCAGGGTGATTTAGCCGCGATTCTTTCGGGATTGTCAGACGGCGACGTTTTGTTTATAGATGAGATTCACAGATTGTCGAGAGTAGTTGAGGAAGTTTTATATCCCGCAATGGAAGATTTTGTTTTTGATATAATAATCGGCAAAGGTCCGGCAGCGAGAAGTATAAGGATAGACTTGCCGAAATTTACCCTCGTCGGCGCGACGACAAGGGCGGGGCAGTTGTCAGCCCCTTTACGCGACAGGTTCGGCGTAGTCGAGAGGCTTGATTTATACACGCATGAACAGCTTGCGGTAATAGTAAAACGGAGCGCGGCACTTCTGGGCATGGAAATAGACGAAAGCGGAGCTATAGAGATAGCGTCGCGGTCAAGGGGAACTCCCAGAGTCGCCAACAGAATACTGAAAAGAGTGCGCGACGTTGCTCAAGTAAAAAGACGCAGCGTTATAGATAAAGAGATAGCCGACATAGCACTGAACTTGCTTGAAATAGACAAGCTGGGTCTTGATTCTACTGACAGGCGTATGCTTGAAGCGATAATAAAATTTTTCGACGGAGGGCCTGTGGGACTTGAAACCCTCGCGGCGACAATCAACGAAGAAGCGGTAACTCTGGAAGATGTGGTCGAGCCGTTTTTACTGCAAATCGGCTTTTTGAACAGAACTCCCAGGGGAAGGTGCGCGACAAGGGGAGCGTACGAGCATTTGAAAATAGAATACCGGCCGGTTAATAACTGGCAGATGTCGTTTGACGATGACGACGAATAAAATAAATATTGGATCACATAAAATTAATTAAAATTAATTATGTAGGGGACGATGTTGATGTCGTCCCTCGAATTTAATATCATGGGTATTACGCAAACCCCCGTTAAATGCGTTGCGTTTGGCACCCAATTTTAAAAGGGGGCTTTTCAGGAAAGTTAAATTGATATAAAAATTAAAAACAGGAGGGCAATATTTTAAAATATAATGGGTAAATATTTCGGTACGGACGGAGTGAGGGGTACGGCTAATAAAGATTTAGACGTGACTTTGGCTTATAAAATAGGTCTCTCGGCTTCAGACGTTTTAATTAAAAATATAAATAAAAATAATAAAAAGCCGAAAATTATTATCGGCAAAGACACAAGAATATCGGGAGATATGTTTGAGTCTGCTATAGCTTCGGGAATTTGCGCGGGAGGCTGCAATGTTATTTTATGCGGGATTATCCCAACGCCGGCTGTTGCGTTTCTTGTGAAAGAATGCGGGTTTGACGCGGGTATAATGATTTCGGCGTCGCATAATCAGGCATTTGACAACGGTATAAAAATATTTAATTCTCAGGGATATAAATTATCAGATGAACTTGAAGAAAAAATAGAATACGCAATAGATAATTATGCAAAAATAGAGTTAAAAACCGGCGGATTTATCGGTACTGTCACAACAGATGATAAAATTATAGAAAAATATATAAATCATGTCTCTGAAATAAATAAAATAATTGACACGCGGTATAATATCAGGATTTTAATAGACTGCGCGAACGGGTCGGCTTCTGAAACGGCGGAAAAAATTTTTGACGGTGAAAAAGTTTCTTACAGTATAATAAATTCTGACCCTGACGGATTAAATATAAATAACAAATGCGGGTCAACTAATTTAGACGAATTAAAAAAACGCATGAAATTAGGCGGATTTGATATTGGCTTTGCGTTTGACGGAGACGCTGACAGATGTCTCGCAATAGACGAAACAGGAGAAATTATCGACGGCGATAAAATTATATGCGTTCTCGCAGACGATATGAAGCAAAAGGGCAAATTAAAAAATAATTCTGTCGCAGTTACAAAAATGTCAAACTTAGGCTTGCATAAATTCTGCGAAAGCAGGGGGATAAACGTCGAGCAGACAGACGTCGGCGACAGGTTTGTATTGGAGCGTATGCTTGAAAGAGATATAAATATCGGCGGCGAACAGTCGGGGCATATAATAATCTCAGACTACGCAACGACCGGAGACGGCCAGATAACGGCTGTATTAGTTCTGGATATTTTACGCAAATATAAATCAACGGGAAAAACTGCAAGCGAAATATTCGGCGATATGAAGCCATATCCGCAGCTTGTCATAGGCGTAAAAGTTGAGAACGGCAGGAAAAAAGAAATAATGTCTGATGAAAAAGTAACTGAAGAAGTCGAGAGAGTAAAAAAATTATTAGACGGCAACGGGCGCGTTTTGCTCAGACCGTCGGGAACAGAGCCGCTTATCAGGATTATGATCGAGGGAGAAAACGAAGATATTATCACAGAATACGTAAAAGATATAGAAAGGGTTATATTGGGGAAATTGGGGACATAAAAATCAGTAACTATTACTGTGAAAGGAGAATTTGTTGTGAATGTAGAAATGGTAACTTGCGTAATGATAAAAAATCCCGAAACGAATGAAATTCTTATTCAGAATCGTACGCAGAATTATCCGGGTTATTCTTTCCCCGGCGGTCACGTTGAACGAGGCGAGAGCATATATGACTGCGCTGTGCGAGAGGTCAAAGAAGAAACAGGGCTTGATGCAAAGAATCTAAAATACTGTGGAGTTGTTCATTGGGTGAACGGAGAAACCGACGAACGGTATCTTTGCTTTATGTACAAGACAGAACAATTTGACGGAAAACTAATCGCGAAAACCGATGAAGGCGAGCAGTTTTGGCTTGGAATAAACGAACTTCTCGCAACGCCGAAAGAGAAATTTTCATCAGTTCATTACGCACTTTCGCCGTTATTTCACGAATACGGTAAATACAGCGAGGTGCTTGTGTCGTGGAATGGCGATGAATTAGCATACAAGTAAAACAAAAATATAAAATTACAGGAAACAAATAAATGATATACGAAAAAAACTGGGAAGATTACGCGCTGCTTGATGTATCGGACGGCAACAGGCTTGAGCGCTGGGGAAAATATATATTGATAAGACCCGACCCGCAAGCTATATGGTCTGAGAAACACGGCAATTTTAATAATTTATGGGGAAAAGCCGACGCTATATACAAACGCTCAAACAGCGGCGGCGGTTTCTGGGATTTTAAGAAAAAACTGCCGGAAAAATGGATAATAAAATATCAAAATCTTGGTTTGTGTTTTGAAATTTCGCCTATGGGATTTAAACATACGGGGATTTTTCCAGAACAGGCGGCAAACTGGAATTTCGTGCATGATATTTTGGTTCCGCCAACCTCCGCCGCTGCGGCGGCACCCCCTTCTGGGAAGGGGGCTGGGGGAAAGAACGCTCCCTACGAGGTTCTCAATCTTTTCGCATACACCGGCGGGGCGACGGTTGCGTGCGCAAAAGCAGGAGCAAATGTATGTCATGTTGACGCGCAGAAAAATATTATAAATATGGCAAAACGCAACGCCGAATTATCCGGCCTTGAAAGCGCGAACATAAGATATATCGCCGACGACTGCGTTAAATTTGTTGCGCGTGAAATCAGGCGCGGCAAAAAATATGACGCTGTTATTCTCGACCCTCCGTCTTATGGCAGAGGAGCGGGCGGCGAAATGTGGAAAATCGAAGATGATTTATTTGAACTGCTTAAAATGATACGCGAAATATTATCGGACAATCCGTTGTTTGTTCTTGTGAATTTATATACTGCCGGGCTTGCGCCGTCATGTGCGGGATACATGCTTTCTTTGATATTTAAGAGCAAATTCGGGGGAAGCGTCGAATCGGACGAGATAGGCATTTTTACTGAGAGCACAAAAACGCCGTTCCCGTGCGGCGCGTTTTCACGGTGGGTGAGATAAAAATTTAACCTAAAAATATTTGCAAATTGATTTTTCTTATGATATAATATATATTTATTATTCTTAAAATTTTAAAAATCTGAAACGGAGCGGTAAAATGTTTAAAGCGGATTATCATATACATTCAAATAAATCATTTGACGCCGCCCCTCAAACAAGCATAGAATCTATATTAAAAACTTCTGTAGACAGGGGGATAAACGAGATTATTCTGTGCGACCACTATGACGTAAACTGGGTCATATCCGGTGAAAATCCGGATATTGATTTTCAGGACAGTTTAAATCAGATAAACGCCGCCAAAGAAAAATATAATGTAGGGCGAGGCGACCCCGACGCGCCGTTGGCAAATACTGAATTTTTACTGGGTATCGAACTGGGACAGCCCAATCAATATCCCGAAAAAGCGGCCGAAGTTCTGGAAAATAACGATTTTGATTTTATTTTATGCGCCCTGCATAACGCAAGAAACGAACAGGATTTTTATTATATAGATTATAAGAATATAAATATATTAAATTTAATAAAAATATTTGAGAAATATACAAACGAACTGTGCGAATTGGCAAGCTGGGGAAATTTTCATTCGCTTGCGCATATAACTTATCCGGTAAGATATTTTTTATTAAATAACATACATATACCGATGGAAAAATATAATGATTTATATAAAAAACTCTTTCAGATACTTATTCACAGGGGAATCGCGCTCGAAGTCAATACTTCGGGGCTCAGGAAAAAAATAAATCAGGCTTCGCCGCCGTATGATTTATTAAAATTATATAAAGAAACAGGCGGGGAACTTTTAACTATAGGCTCAGACGCGCACAACGCTACAGATATTTTCAGCGGGATACCGTATATTTACGAAAGGCTCCCTGCGCTTGGGTTTAAATATATCAGCGTAATCAAAGACAAAAAACTGATACAGAGAAAAATCGAGATATAAATATAAACAGAATTTTAGAGAGGTGAAAAGATGCAGACGCAAATATCAAAAGAAATTCTTGAAAGATTAGAGAACGACTGCCGCATATCGCCCCGTAATTTAGCGCTTATGCTAAATAAAGAAGAAGGCGAGATCAAAGAAATAATCGGGGAGCTTGAAAAAGAGCGGGCAATACTCGGCTATAAAGCGGTTATTGACTGGGAAAAGACTGATAAAGAGTATGTGACGGCGTTGATAGAGCTTAAAGTCGTACCGCAAAGGGACGGCGGGTTTGATAAAATTGCCGAAAAAATCTATAATTACGAAGAAGTGCAGACAGCTTATCTTATGAGCGGCGGTTTTGATTTGGCTGTGATTTTAGAGGGCAGGACTATGCGTGAAGTCGCGTATTTTGTCGCGGAAAAAATCGCGGTCATGGACGGCATAATATCAACGGCGACGCATTTTGTTTTGCGTAAATACAAAGAAAAAGGAGTTATATATTCTCTTGACGAACGAGCGGATACAAGAAACAGCATGTTGTAAAAAATATTTTTTGTATTGAATTTTTAAGGAGAATATATATTAGAATGATAGATTATAATAAATTTTTATCGCCCAGAGTTACGTCTGTAAAAAGATCGGGGATAAGAAAATTTTTTGATATTGCCGAAGAAATGAAAGATGTATTATCTCTTACTGTCGGCGAGCCGGATTTTATTACCCCCCGGCATATACGCGACGAAGCAATAGAATCGCTTAAAAAAGGCTTGACGCATTATGGGTCAAACAACGGTATTTTTGAATTGCGCGTTGAAATAGACAAATATTTAAAAAGACGGTTTGATTTAAGTTATGACCCCAAAGACGAAATATTAGTTACAGTCGGGGTAAGCGAAGCGATTGATTTGGCAATCAGGGCAATTTTGTCCCCCGGAGACGAAGCCATAGTCCCGCTGCCTGCGTTTGTCTGTTATGCGCCGCTTATCTCTCTTACCGGGGCAGCCCCGGTTATTATACATACAAAAATGAAAGACAATTTTAAGCTTAATCCAGAAGATTTAAAAGCCGCGATAACAAATAAAACAAAATTGCTGATACTGCCGTTTCCGAATAATCCGACGGGAGCGGTCATGGAAAAACCCGAACTTGAAGAAATCGCGAAAATTGTCAAAGAAACTGATATATTGGTTTTAGCCGACGAAGTATATGCAGAATTGTCATACGGGTTTAAGCACACGTCAATAGCAGGCCTGCCGGATATGCGCGAGCGGACTATTTTAGTCAACGGATTTTCAAAAGCGTATGCTATGACCGGATGGCGGCTTGGCTATGCGTGCGCGCCCGATCAAATATTGTCGCAGATGGCGAAAATTCACCAGTACGCTATAATGTGCGCGCCGAGAACAAGCCAATCGGCAGGGATAAAAGCCATGCGCGACGGAGACCCTGATATAGAATACATGAAAAATGATTATAACGGCAGGAGAAAAATAATCTATGAGGGGTTAAAAGAAATCGGCATAGATTGTTTTGAGCCGAAAGGCGCGTTTTATGTTTTCCCGTCGATAGAAAAATTCGGGATTTCGAGTTATGAATTTTGCGAAAGATTGCTGTACGAAGAAAAAGTCGCGATTGTCCCCGGGGACGCATTCGGCGAACCCGGCGAGGGATTTACGAGAATTTGCTACGCGTATTCTGTTTCGCATATAAACAAAGCGTTGGAAAAAATAGATAAATTTGTGAATAAAATAAAAAAATAATATTATGATAATACCCAAAAAAGCGTACGCAAAAATTAATTTATATCTCGAAATATTGGATAAACTGCCAAACGGCTATCACAATATTTTTACGGTAATGCAAAAAATATCGCTCTGCGACGATATAATATTAAATATAAATAAAAATATCAGCCAGAATATAAATATAAATTGTTCAGACAAAAATATCCCGGCGGATAAAACAAATACTGTTTATAAAGCAACTGAATTATTTTTTGAATATATTACAGGGGCGGGATTTTCCCGCCCTGATACAGGCATAACAATAGAAATAATAAAAAAAATCCCAACTCAGGCAGGGCTTGGAGGGGGAAGCTCTGACGCTGCGGCTGTTTTGCTTGAATTAAATAAATATTTTGATTTTATATTGCCCGAAAGGATTTTAATTGAAATCGCGGCAAAAATCGGTGCGGACGTGCCGTTTTTTGTTAAGAATATAAACTGCGCGGTTTGCGAGGGTATCGGTGAAACTGTCATGCCGGTCGATATAGATTTAACGGGATATTTTTGCCTGATTGTCAAACCTGTTTATAATATATCCACAAAACAGGCGTATGACGATTGGGATAAATTTAAAAATGCGGAGAGGGGAATGCAGAATGCGGAATTAAAAAACAAGATTAGAAATTCTGGTTTTCAAATAAAAAATATCCGCAATGATTTTGCGGAACTTATATTTTCGCAGAATAATAATATATACGAAATAAAAAAATATTTATTGAAATCCAATGCTGTTGCGGCTGAACTAAGCGGCAGCGGCTCGGCGCTGTTCGGGATTTTTGATGATTTAGAAAATGCGCGGGAGTGCAGGGATATATTAATTCAGAGAAACGATATTGAATTTTGCGATATATTTGATTTTTTATGTTGACATTGTTTTGTTGGTATGATATAATATAAAAGTGATTTTATCTGTTAGTTGTTAATTTTATAAATGGTGGGTGTAGCTCAGTTGGTTAGAGCGTCAGGTTGTGGCCCTGAAGGTCGCCGATTCGATTTCGGTCATTCACCCCAAAATTATTATATTAAATAATTCAGGAGGATAAAATAATGGATAATCAAAACGCCCAGCAAGTTAATGCAGTAAATGCCCCCAGCGTTTATTATTTGAAATGTCCTTTTTGCGGGTCAAATAATCTAAGAGTGCTTGGCAAAAAAGGCGCGCTTGGCGCATCTATTGCCATAGGCGGCATGTTCGGCGCTGTAGGGAATTTAGTGGCTGACTCGATCAGTCAGGATAATTTTACTTACGAGCCTACGAATTATAAGTGCGAAGCATGCAAGCAAAAATTTGAAGCTCTGCCTTTGGCTGCCCAGCCTGATGAAATCTTAACCGAACCCTGCAAAATTGTTTTTACCCGCGCGTCAAGTTTTGTAGGAATGTGGGTTTCTCAGACTGTGTGGATGAACGGGGTAAAACTCGGCTCGATTAAAAACGGCAAGACTATAGAATTTATGACGATGACAAAATATAATACTCTGTTTGTAACGGATCAATATGGTGTTGCGTTCAAGGGCGATTATAAGTTTGAGGCTCAGCCCGGCGGTATAACGCAGGTCAGATTTAAACGTAAATTTTTATGATAAACTAAAATAGAACATAAATATGTCTGAGGGCGGCAATTTGCCGCCCGTTTTTTGCATAAAAAATATTTTTTATGATAAAATAATAATATAGCAATAAATATTATAAAAATATTCAGGAGATATAAAAAATGTACGCTAAAGGCTTAAATTCAAACGTTGATTTATTGAATGCAGTATATCAAAACTCAAAAATGGGAGTGGACTCTATCGATTATATTTTTTCGAAAATCAAAAATAATCACATGAAAAAAGATTTGGCGGCGCAGATGGCGGGTTATTTGCATTTGATAAATAAAGTTTCCTCAAAATTTGATGATATAAACAGCAGCCCCGACGATTTATTTTTTTTGACAGGGTTACCGTCTCTCGCGTATATGAAACTGAAAATATGTATTGATAATTCCGAAAGCCATATCGCGGAAATCATGATAGAAAACTCGACGGCCGGACTGATAGAAGCGCAGCGGATATTTAACAGATGCAAAAATCTTGACGGCGAAATCTCACGGATTGGCTGCGAAACTATTTATTTTGAACAGAAAAATATAAATAAACTACGCAATTATTTGTAATATATAAAACAAAATCTCCCGAAAAAATTAATTTAATTAATTTCGGGAGTAATTTTTTGTTTATGATTATTGAGCCGCGTTATATTTTTTCGCAAACTGGCTCTTTTTTCTTGCGGCTTTATTTTTATGCACAATTCCGCGAGCGGCGGCTTTATCAATCTTTTTCACCGCGTCTTTATAAGTTTTTTCCAAATTAGCTTTGTCGTTACTGACGACGGCAGCTTCATATTTTTTTATCGTCGTTTTTAAAGCTGTCTTAAACATTTGATTTTTAAGCGTTTTCGCGGCGATAATTTTAGTGCGTTTTTTCGCTGACTTAATATTCGGCATGACTTTCTTTCACCTCCCTGCGGTTTCCGGATTTTTAAACTAAACTATATTTTAACATTATTCTGACGTTATTTCAAGATATTTTGTAAAAATTAATAATATGTTAATAAATTTCGAGTTTATCTTTATCCTACTGCTTCGTCGTCAAATGCGCTTTCGTCAAACGCTGTTTCTTTCGTATATTCAAATTTATATACGGCGTCTTTGTCTATCTCAATGTCAAACACTCCGACAAGCGCCATTTCACCGTTTGTATATACTGCCCACCAGCCTCCGGTTCCGTCGCCGATCCATTCTGCTTTTAGCCCGTTAACTGTGCTGACCATGCCCCATTCGTCAAGGGCGATAAGTTTAACATCGTCATGCATAAGCGCGTCTCCGAGAGTTTTTTCATCTGTTTTAATAGTAAAAGTTTTGGTTTCGTTTTTATCGTCGGTTACTTCAAGTTTAAAAGACGTTTTTCCCTTGCCTAATGTGTTTTCATCAGTTTTTTCGCAGGAATAAATCATCATCGCAGATGCCGCAACCAGTGCGATAACTAAAATAAAAGCTAAAATTCTTGTTTTTTTCATTTTGATTTTTCTCCTTAATTTTTGATTTTTTATAATAAAATTTTGTTTCTGCGATTTTTCGCGTTATTCCGCATAACAGGATCCCGCTGTTTTACGGCGCGAAATCTTTCGGGAAAGTCTTTCGGCTTACAGGCAGTATAATTCCGCCTTCTCGGGATAATTTTAAAATAATCTTTTTTATTATTTATTATCCCAATGGCGTAAAACGATTTGCGGCAATCGTCGGAAACATACTGTTGCCTGATTACGGCGACGGTCTCGCCCATGATTTTCACATGATTCCTTTACCCTTTTTCGCAAGCTATTTTATTATATCAGATTAAATCTCAAATGTCAACTTGATTTTTGTCTTTTACGGGTCAAATTTTAATTTGCTATCCTTGACATTTCTTCAAAGCTTATATCTTCGTAAAAAGCTCTGTTTATGCCGTATCCTATCACTTTTGAAACTTCGTTTATTATTATATCGCTTTCTTTAGGGGTAACAAAAAAATTCCCGCCCATTTCTTCAAGAGACGCGTTTAATATATCAAGAGTCAGTCTGTCGTCAGGGATAATATCAAGATATTTATACGCTTCTTCAAGAACATCGTAGCTTAATGTCGCCGCGTCTACAACTGTGGGAACGCCGATAGATATGACTTTTGTCCCCAGAAGTTTGGAATCTATCGCCTGCCTGTGGTTTCCGACGCCTGACCCGGGTGAGATTCCCGTATTAGAAAGCTGAACTGTAGTGGCAAGCCTTGAAACTTTTCTTGATGCCAACGCATCTATTATTATCACAAGCGACGGGTTTACTTCTTCAGTCACAGATAAAATAATTTCAGCCGTTTCCATACCGGTCTGACCTAAAACCCCCGGAGCTATCCCGGACATTTCTACCAAATCCAGATTATCGTATAATCCGGGCAGTTGCTGTTTTAGATGCCTTGTTATCAATATTTTCTGCAACGCTTTAGGACCGATCGAATCGGCTGTGATATAATTATTGCCGAGTCCTGCTATTAAAATTTTCTGATCGTCTGACCCGGCGAGAATTTTTATTTTTTTTGCTATAAGTTCGGCCGCAAGCATAAATTCAGAATATTCTTTAAGCCATATCCTGCCAAACTCTATTGTGATATATTTTCCCATACTTCTGCCGGTGATTTTTTCGCCGGCTTCGTTTGTTATCTCTATTTCGCTGCACAAAAAGCCGTCGATGTTCTCTTCGCTGAATAAAACCCCGTCCCCGATTTCGCCTTTTTTCGCAATTTCTTCTCTGGTCTCCACCGCAAGGTCTGTCCGTATATTCGACATATAAACCCTCCTGATTTATTTTTTATATTTAATATTATTTGTAATAATACAAAGATTTAAACATATTTATTAAATATATAAATTAAAAATATCGGGAAGATACATAATGTTCAGTAAATTCAAAAAAATATCGGAACTCATTTTTTGCTTGGGCGTTTTATGCGTTTCGGTTATTTTTTTTGCGGTGATTGTTTTTACTCCGGTTTCAAATATTTTTTGCTCGTTTCTTAAAAACGATTTTATATCTGCGTTTAAATCAAATAATCAGGAAAATTCTAATATAAATATAAACAAGACTTTGCTTATATTATCTTTCCCCGGAATAAACGAAATATATGATGATTTTAACAATTCCGACGCATTTGATTTTGATTATAATAATAAAAAAAATATATCAGACGAACCGCCGGCGGATTATATTTATAATCCGTATGAAAATATCCCTTTGAAAGACGACGATTCGATTTTATCAATTTATGATTTATACGCGTATTATCAGGCCGCGAGCGGCGTAAAAATCGAAGAAGCGGCGCAGCCGTCAGAAAATCTGGAAATCCCGCCGGATTATTATAAAATAACTCCCGTTAATTTTTCCGGGCAAAAAACAAAAATCCCGAAGCTTTTAACCAGCAACGAAACTTCTTTTAATATTGACTTATTTGATTATATCTCGAAAAAATATTCCGTCAGCCCGTTTGACCCGCAAAAAAAAGACGAGCCTGTAATTTTGATACTTGATACTCACGCTACCGAAAGCTATGTAGAAGAGGGAACAGAGTATTATTCGCCGCCGTTTACAGCCGAACGCTCAACTGATATTAACAGCAACGTCGTGTTAATCGCGACCCGGTTACGTAAAAAACTCGAAGAATATAATATCCCCGTGATACAAAGCACAAAACTGCACGACGCTGTATCTTACAGGGATTCTTATATTCGTTCGCTTGAAACCATGAACGAATATTTAGATAAATACCCGTCGATAAGATATATAATAGACGTTCACAGGGATTCTATGATAACATCAAGCGGCGAAAAATATAGGCCCGCAATAAAAATAAACGGCAGGGATTGCTCGCAGGTTATGTTAGTTATAGGAACGGACGACGGCGGGGGTTATCACCCGAACTGGCGGGATAATCTTACTTTTGCGGCATATTTGCAGCAAAAAATGAACGACAAATATCCTATGTTTGCCCGCCCTGTTAATTTAAGAAACGCGAGATTTAACCAGCATACGACAAAAGGCTCAATAATTCTTGAAGTTGGTTCGTGCGGGAGTTCTTTTGACGAGGCGTTATACGCCGCCGATTTATTCGGCGAATGCCTTGCGGAATTATTGCTGGAGCAGAACCAGAATTAATCACCTTTCTATTTCACTTTTCTCTCTCGTTATATTGCGCCGCCATTTGCCGCCTTTTACCCGCCATAAAACTACCGGAAGTTTAAACAATTCATCGCTGATTAAAAACATATACACAAAAGCTACGTCTAATTTCAAGAAATACATAGAGATAAACCCTAACGGAATGCCCAAAAGATACATAGAACACGAATCTATAATCATTCCGGTTTTTGTATCTCCGCCTCCCCTGAAAATTCCTACGATACTTACGCAGTTAAAAGTCTTGAGCAAAATAAAAACCGTCACAACCGTAAATAACTGCGATGCGTAAATTTTCGTCGCGCCGCTGATATTAAAAATATTTATTATAAAGCTTTTAGAAATAAAAGCCGCTCCCCCGGTTATCAAAGAAAACAAAACCGCAAGCCCTATAAAAGTACGGGAATATTTTTCAACTGTTTCTTTATCTTTTCCCTCGCCGATTGCCTTGCCGATTATTATGCAGCACGCAGTCGAGAATCCAATTATCGTCATAAACGCTATCTGCTCAATCAGATTTGATATAGTATAAGCCGCCAGCGGGTCGCCAAATTCTTCTTTTGGCATGTGTCCGATTATCGAGCTGTGTATAACTGTCCCGAAACCCCATACAAATTCGTTTATTATAGTTGGAATACTGTATCTGAAAAAATCTTTTATTATAATTATATGTATCTTAAACATTTTTTTCAGAGTGAATTTGACTGTCTTTTCAAAAAATATGATATATATTAAAATAATCGCCATCTCGACTACGCGCGCGATAACTGTTGCAACTGCCGCCCCTCTTATTCCCATAGCGGGGAACCCGAGAAGCCCGTAAATCAATATGGCGTTTAATATTATATTCGTAACAATTCCGGTCAGAGTAGCTATCATCGGGATTATCACTTTTTCTACCGCGCGAAGAATCCCCGAAAATAAGCTTGTTATCGCGTTTAAAACAAAAGTAACGAGCATAATCCTGAGATATTTTGCGGCAAGTTCTATAATAGCGGGGTCATTCGATAATAAAGCCATGATTTTTTCTGTGAATATAAAACATATCGACGTAAAAATTATGCTTATCGGGAGCAAAAACACAAGAGTAGTCCCTGCGATTGAATTTATCGTGCCAATATCTTTTTTGCCCCAGTACTGGCTGCATAAAACCGTCGCCCCGGACATAGACCCAAATATAAGCATACCAAAGAGAAAAAACGGCCGGTTTGCGATCTGCGCGGCTGAAATAGCAGTCTGAGCTATTTCTTCGTCCATTCTGCCGAGCATAATCGTATCGCAGAAATTTAAAATAAGAAACATTGCCTGCATCGCGATAAGAGGCAGGACAAGTTTAAAAACGCTTTTATAAAACGGTTTGTCAGTTGCGAATATTTTATTTATTTTAATCATGTGTTATGTTGTTTCTCACTTTAAATTTTAAAGAACTTTTAACATGAACATTTCCTGCGGTTGATCGTCGAAGAAAAGAGCGCCTTTATCCACATATCCGAGTTTTCTGTAAAAAAATTGCCCCTGTTCGTCAACCTGCGTTGATGTCATTACCATGTCATGCCCAAGTTCGCGCATTTCGTTTTCCCAATATAGCATAGCCTGTCTGCCAAATCCTTTGCGCTGATAGGCTTCATCCAAATGAATAAGCGTCAAAAACGGTATATAGTCCCACATTAAATTATATCGCATTACGCCTATCGGTTTATCACCGTCACTGATGACATAACCGCGTTTATCCCGGATTTTCAGTTCAAACTCTTTATCGCTAAAATGCCTGTCAAGTATAAGCCAAAAAGGTTTATCTTTTTCTGATACATATTTAATATTAAACATTTCATACCTCCACCGATTTAAAATCACCTGTATTTTAATACATATATATCTATTCAAACAAACTTACGGCCAAATCCATTCTGTCCATGATTTTCACGTCAAACGGGCAACGCTTTTCACATTCCCCGCATTTTACACATTCCGACGCTTTTATATCGAGATTATTATAATCGTCAGCAGTTTTATTGTCTATGATCCTGTTGATTTGCCCGATATTAATATGTGCGTTGCACGGCAGGCAGTGATTGCAGTACTGGCAGCTGCCTTTTATATTCCAGCGTGAATTTAACATAGCTTTGCTGAAATCGAGTTCATCGCCCGCGCATTCATAATATTTGAGTATCTCCTCGATTTGCTGCGGATTTATGCAGCCCAGTATAACAGACGAAACGCCGTTTTGCGTCAATACGTATGATATTAAATTCAACGGAGTAAATCCTGTATTTATATCCTGTCTGAATAAAAATCCGCCGCCAAACGGCTTCATGGCAATCAGCCCGATATTATTTTTCACACACTCTGTATATATATTTTTACGTATTAATTTTGTCTCTTTTGTATTATTTATATTTATATTATCTGAATTGTAATCATACGCCGCGTCCCATAATTTGCCGAGGTCATTCGCGATATATTCTTCTTCATTCGTGATAACGTCAAACGCGGGATTTACCGGGTACATCAAAACATCAAAATCGCCGCTTTTTATTGCTTTATGCGCAATATCCGAGCTGTGCGTGCTGATACCTATAAATTTGACTTTTTTCTCGCTTTGTAATTTTTTCGCGTACGCCAATAAACTGTCGTCGCCTGTCACCCTCTCAAATTCAACAGGTTTATCGCAGAACGCTATCATAAAAATATCTGTATAATTAGTTTTTAATTCACGTAAAAAACACTCGAATCCGGTTTTTACACCGTCAAGAAAATTGTTTGCGTCTGAACGGTTCGCGTTGGCGAGATATGTAATATAAACGCTGTCTCTTAATCCGTCCAACGCTTTGCCGAGTTTTATATATTCGTCGTTTGTTTCTAAATCCCCGGCAAAATCTTTACCGGAAAGGCAGTCGAAATAATTTACCCCGCCTTTTATTGCGGTTTTGATTGTATCAATCACGATAGATTCTTTCTGCGGTAATAAATGCTCAAGCCCCATGCCAATCTCGCTCACTTCAAGCCCTGTTCTTCCCAATTTACGGTATTTCATATTTATTTAATCCCCCTTTAATTTTTTACGCTGTCATAAATTTTATATAACGGCACATTTGCGTTTTCAGCGAGTTTTTTCGCATCTTCATATTCGGGCATTATTTTTCTCTCGCCGTCAAACTCGATTTCTTTCACTTTTAAATCCCCGTAAACAGTTTTTATAAAATCAGACTTGCGTTCAAGGCAAATGCGCTTTTCTTCGCGCATGCGAATTCCAATCGTCGTAGTTTCTGACAAAATAATCTTCGAGAGTTTATCGGTCAGTTCTTTTTTGCACAACACAGTAAGCTTTACTGCCGGACGGTTTTTTTTCATGTAAACCGGAGTGAAAAAAACGTCGTTCGCTCCTTCTTTTAAAAGTTTTTCCATAGTATAAGCCAGTATCTCAGCCGGACAGTCGTCGATATTTGTCTCGATTATAGTTATATTTTCGTGGGAGCGATTATCAATCGCCCGAAATATACCGTCATCATTTTCCTTTAACGGGCGATTAATAATCGCCCCTACGGTAAATTCGCCCAGAATAACGCGCAAAACATTCGGGATTTCCAAGTCTCTTGTCCCTGCGCCGTAACCTGTTTTTATAGCGGACATTTCCGGCATAAAGCCAAAATTTCCGGCAATTTCAGCGATAATTGCCGCGCCTGTCGGTGTGACTAATTCTTTTGGCACATCTATCTGATTTGTTTTTACACCCGCGTTTGCGAAAATTTCGACTGTTGCGGGAGCGGGAACCGGGATTTTCCCGTGCTGGCAATGCGTAAACCCATGTCCGTCATTGACAACAGAACAATATATTTTTTCGATTTTATTTTGCGATACAAGCAAATCCAGCAAAACCGCCGCTCCGGTTATATCTATTATAGAATCGACCGCGCCGACTTCGTGAAAATTAACCCTGTCTATCTCAGTTCCGTGGATTTTTGCCTCGGCGACTGCTATGCGCTTAAATATATTTTTAGAGAGTTCTTTTGCTTTTTTAGTTATTTTGCTATTATCTATTATATGTATAATATCCTCGAAATTGCGATGTTCATGACTGTGATTATTATTATCGCTGTCATGATGTGAATAAGAATGCGAATGGCTCGGCTCCGGCAAAATAACTTTTATATAATTCGCGTTTATGCCGTTTTTATTCCGCCGCTCTGTATTAATGCTCCAGCCATTGATATTTAAAGTTTTAAGCTGCGCTAAAAGATAATCAAAATTTCTCGGTTCCAGATCAAGCAGAGCCGCAAGGGTCATATCTCCGCTTATTCCGGAAAAACAGTCAAAATATAAAATTTTCATCAAATATAATTCTCCTTGATTTGATATTTAAAATTTAAAAAATCAAAATCATCGCCGCCACGGGGATCGCCCATGACGGCGCATTTTTTATATATATTATATTATTTTATTACGCAAATTAAACCCGGAGTATTTATTTCACGTCTATCAGTACGCCCCTGACAACAAAACGCCTGTCGAGCCTGACGTCGTTCACACAGGTCGATAACGTTATTATTCTGGAATTTTCGTCGAGTACGACATTTTTCTGAAAAATGCTGCGGTTTTTCATTTCATATAAAAACTCGACATATTCTTCGTCGCTGGCAAAATCTGTTTTTATATAACCTGACCTCGGGTCTTCTTCGTTAGCCGAAAAAACCTCGTAATAATACATCGCGTCTTCAGTTATAAGTTCTATTATGCCATTTTGAAAATAATCATAACGCTTGCTGAAATCTATCAGAGGCTGAAACATCGAGTTATCAAGCATATTATGCCCGTATATTACAAGATTGCGATTCTCAAGAATATCCCTGCTGTTTCTGTGGTCGCAGTAAATTGCGCCCGATTTGCTCCACTTTTTTTCAAAACTGTAATTCAAATAATAATCGTTGTCGATTGTCTGGACAACAGGATAATCTATTGTCGTGAAACTTACTTTGATCCAACAGTATAAATCCGGGTTTATATCCGAAAGTTTATGCATGTTTAAGCGTTTTTTATCCACGTCCCTTACACCGTCGCTCACCTCGGCTTCAACAAACCGTTCCCCGGTCTGTTTTTGCAGGGCAAGTATATCCTGTATAGGAATATTGATTTTTGTTTTTTTCAAATATTGAGCGTCCTGTGAATCTTCTTCATCGTCGCCGTAAAATATACTTCGCAGGGCGTCATAATCCCTTGCCGCGCTTACATAAGAATAAAGCTGACCCACAATTCTGTATCCCGAATACACGAAAATCGCCATAGATAACAAAAGAACAAAATACCGCACAAAATCAAACGACCGTTTTTTCATGTTTTTGGCGACTTCGTTTAAAACTATATCTTTTGGGTTCAAATCTTTTAAAGAAGTGAAAAATACGTTTGCTTCGTCATTATATTTTATTGTATCAGTTTTTTTATCAGTAAATAACGCGCTGACGTCTTGCATATAACGCTTGGGTAAAATTTTTATTTTTTCTGCATTTCCGGCTATATTTTCCGTAGTCCCTGAGTTTATTTTCTCTTCAGAACTACTGTTTAACGATTCATTCCACAATTTTAAAACAGATAAAAAACTTTCTCCGTTCAGATTTGTTTTTTGTATATTTTTTATTTTATATATATGAATTCCCTGAGCGTTCATATTTATTTAAAGCACCTCTTGCATAATTTTATTTAAATTTTTAGCTATATTAATTTATATTTTACAACACGGCAGTCACATCTCAGTCTCATATTAGATATTATACTCTTATTATGTTATAGCAGTTTTAATATTTATAATACAAAAATTAAATAATTTTACGCAGTTTATTCATCGCCGTTTTCCCAGTTGTGCCAGATATTAATAACATCGTCATGATCTTCCAGATGTTCAAGAAGCTTGTTCATTTTTGCAACGCTTTCTTCGTCGTCTAATCTGACATACATCGACGGGATCATTTCGGCTTCCGCCGACATAAAATTATATCCGCATTTTTCGAGTTTGCCGCTTACTTCAGAAACAAGCGTCGGATCTGTGAAAACCTGAAAAACTTCGTCCTCCTGCACAAAATCAGCCGCGCCCGCTTCCAGAACGTCGTCCATGAGTTTATCTTCATCTATTCCGGCCGCTTCAATAACTATAACGCCTTTCTGGCTGAACAGATATGTAACGCAGCCCGTCGCTCCAAGATTACCCCCGAATTTATCGAAATAATGACGAATATCACCGCCGGTTCTGTTTCTGTTGTCGGTTGCGCACTCTACAATAACGGCTACGCCGTTTGGCCCGTAGCCTTCGTAAGTTATATTTTCATATTTAGCAGAATCGTCCGTGCTCGCTTTTTTTATTATGCGTTCGATATTATCGTTTGGCACGTTCATACTTTTAGCTTTGGCTATTAAATCTTTTAATCTGCTGTTTGAAGTAGGATTGGAGCCGCCTTCTTTGACCGCGATTGACATTTCTTTGCCGATTTTCGTGAATACTTTAGCTCTTTGCGCGTCTGTTTTTTCTTTTTTATGCATGATATTTTTCCACTTGGAATGGCCTGACATTTGATTTATTACCTCCGGGTTTTTATATTTATATTTATTATTTATGACGTTATAACGGGCGGACGCGCAATGCGCACCCCCTACACCTTGTTTGTTTTTTCTAATCCAATCAGCCACAAACCATTGCCGATTGCGTATTTTACGGCTTCGCATAATGCAAGCCTTGAATTTTTTATCTCTGCGCTCTCGGCTTTTAATATAGAGCAGTCGTGATAAAACCTGTTAAATACAGCGCATATATCAAGCAAATACCGGCATATAACCGAAGGCTCGTATTCGCGTTCGGCAATCAAAACTTTTTCCGGAAGCTGCGACAATAATTTTATGATTTCACGCTCAAGATTATTTGTTATGACTATATTTTTATAATCTATATCAGTGTCGTTTTTTTCCAAAACGCTGCAAGCCCGCGCATAAGTGTATTGCACATAAGGTCCTGAATTGCCGTTGAAATTCAACGCTTCTTCCCAATTAAAATTCACGTCTTTTATCCTGCTGTTTACCAAATCGCCGAACATCACCGCCCCGATTCCGACTTTTTTTGCGATTTCTTTTTTTTCTTCTTTTGATAAAGTTTCGTCGCCCGGATTTTTTTCTTCCATTATAGTCTCGACTTTTTCAACCGCCATTTTCAATAAATCGTCCAATAACTGCGTGTTGCCTTTTCTTGTCGCCATAACCTGACCGCCGAAATTCATAAGCCCGAACGGTATGTTTATACAATTATTTGCCCAATCATATCCCATTAATTCCGTGACTTTTATCCATTGGGCAAAATGCAGATTCTGCCTCATATCGTTTACATATATATTTTTATCGAAATTATAAGTTTTTTTCCTGTAAATAGCCGACGCGATATCTCTTGTCGGATAAAGCGTCGCTCCGTCTGTTTTTAGTATCAGGCACGGCGGCATATTATATTCGCTCAAATCTACTATCTGTGCGCCCTGATCTAATTTTAAAATATTTTTTTCTTTTAATTCTTCAACCACGGCGTCCATTTTATCCTCGAAAAAACTCTCGCCGTCGTAAGAATCAAATTCAATTCCCATAATATTATAAATTCTTTTGATTTCCGCTACGCTGATTCCCATGAATTTTTTCCATAAGCCTACGGCCTCTTCGTCGCCCTGTTCAAGTTTAACAAACCATGAACGCGCCATGTCGTTTAAGCGTTCGTCTTTCTCTGCCTCAACGCCGAAATTTACATATAAATCAAGAAGTTTATACACGCCCTTTTCTTCTATTTCGGTCATATCGTTGCACCATAATTTATAAGCGGCGAGAATCTTCCCCTGCGGAGTTCCCCAGTCGCCTATATAATTTATGGCAATCATTTTATATCCGCAGAACTGATGGATTTTCTTGATAGAGTTGCCAATATTCGTCGGGCGCATGTGCGCCACGCCGAGAGGCTTTGACATATTCGGCGAAGAATAATCTATTACAGCCGTTTTCCCATCGCCGATATTTGACGAGCCGTATTTGTCTTTTTGCTCAAATATATCGTTTAATATATTTTGTATATAATATTTATCATTGAGCGTGAAGTTTATATACCCCCCGGCACATGAAATATTTTTAATTTTGTTGTAGGGGACGGCGTCCTCGACGTCCCGTGTAAATTCTCCTGCTATTGTTTCAGCGATAACATTCGGGGATTTTCTGAATATTTTAGACAGCCTGAAGCACGGGAAAGCCAAATCTCCCATGTTTATGTCCGGCGGATATTCAATCATTCCGGCGATTTCTTCTTTTGATAAATTATCCTGTCTGGTTTCTCCGGTTGTTTTTTTTATTATATTATATAACGCTTCCGCTATTATTTTTTTTATGTCGCAAATCATAAATAAACTTAATTTTTCCTTTCGATATTCCATTACATAGAGGGATTAATTATATTTTATTCCGCCGCAATCGTTTCTTCTTCAATTTCAGCTACAGTTGGCGGTTCTGGTTCTGCAACGGTATCAGGTTCCGGTTCCGGTTCAACCGGAGGTCCTTCTTCTGTCGGAGCATCTGTGGGAGGTTCTGTAGGCTCTTCAGTAGGCGGCTCTGTCTCAGATTCAGTAGGAGATTCAGTTGGCTCTTCCGTGGGAAGTTCTGTGGATTCTGTGGGCGGTTCTGTAGCCGGAGCCTCGGTTGGGGTTTCGTCGGCAGTAGCTGGATCCGGAGCTTCAGTAGTTTCGGGAGGATTTGTCGGAGGAGGGTCAGTCGGCGCAGGCGGCGTTGTATTCTGAACAACGGGGGCGGCGGTAGTCTGAACGGGTGCTTCGGTGGGCTGCGTAGATTCTTCTGATGATGTTTCGTCTTGGGTAGCGTCAGGGTCGTAAGTCGCAATATCAAATGTGGTAGTTTCTGTTGTAATAACTATGTTCCCTGTATTTACTGCGTTATTTGAATCTTCTGTGATATTTTGGCCCGATGTTTGATTTTCGCTTGCGTTATTTCCGGATTCACCGGCCGGATTTGTATCCGACGGTTTAAACAGCCCGCGAAAAAGAATCGATATAGCCACAATAAATATAACCAGTAATCCCGCATATAATATAATCTGTTTTATATGCTTGGGTTTTAATTCAAATTTATTCCTGAATTTTATAGGGCTGAAATGTGTAGGGCCGTCGGAAGTAGGCTTTAAAAGATTCGCTTTGCTTGATGTTTCGTCAGAATAATTTACTCCTACTACTATTACAGTTAAATTATCCCCGCCGCTTTCGCCGTTACGCATTGATTCGTTTATAAGATCCGTAACGATTTCCTGCTCAGACATATCTCTTGACATTATCTGATAAATTCGCTCGTTTGACAAATCGCACAGTCCGTCCGAACATACTAAAAATTTGTCCCCGTTTTTCAGATTTACTCTGTTTACATGCAAATCCAGATTTTTTTCGTTTTCGAACATGCCCAAATATTGCGTAAGTATTTTATTATCCGGAGTATGTCTTACAATATCTGAACTGATTTGTTTTGCCAGAACCAGACTTTCAGCTTTTGTATCGTTTTGCGATACAAGGACAAGCCTGTTGTCCCTGAGCAGAAAAATTTTGCAGTTGCCTATATTATAAATATACGCAGAATTTCCGTTAATGCAGAGAAGTGCAAAAGAAGTGCCTGTTCTCAATCCTTTTTGCTTCATATATTCGCATATATTCCTGTTTGTGATTTTTGTAAAACTATACACTCTTTCGCTGAGATTATATTTTTCCCTTGTTTTAAGATGCCGCTGAAGTCTTGAGAGCATATCTGCCGCGGCAAAAGACGCAGTTTCCCCTTCGAAAAAATCTATATTTTGATTTATGTCGCTCTTGATATCCTGATCGAGTCCGTCAAAAACAGCGTAGAACTGAGTATCGCGCTGAGTGCTGTCACTATATATCCGTCCGGCTGAGGCATTATTTTCAGCGATAAACACTCCGTTCATATAAAAATTATCTTCGTTTATCTTTTTTTTACCGGCATTTGAGGTTGCTGAAGAAGATATTTTCAACATCTGGCACATCTCCATATAAAATTTTTAACTACATTTATTTTTTTCGTTTTTATTTTAATATTATAACACAAACATATATATTTTTACAAGTATTATATGTCTTTTTTATAAAAATATATAAAATTTGTACAAATTTCAGCAAAATATTTGTTTTTATTTAAGTTTAATATAAAAAAATAAACTCGGATTAATAATAAAATTTATAATCAAAGACAATATAAACAAAATTTTGGAAATAGGGCTTGCCGCCAAAAATAACACAAAAATTATTGATTTTTACGTAAATATCTGATATAATATTTTTATTAAATTTTTTTATATCCGTTATAATTTATATAATTTATAGAGAGGAATGATTTATGTATGAAAGAGGGAAATACGGAAAAAAATTTTTTGTTTATATCAACCGGGGAATTTGACGATTACGGCGGCTGGGCGCTCGACACGCAGTTTATACAAAATATGGGTTCGTCTTATCTTCTCGCTCACGGCATAGGCACCCCGGTTGCAAATGCAGTTAAAAAAATTGATATCAAAAACCCGGGCAGATATAAAGTTTGGGCATATACGAAAGACTGGGTTGCGCGGTGGAAAAAAGATGTGTCGCCGGGCTTGTTTAAAGTAAAAATAGACGGCTGGACTTCTGAAACCCTCGGGAATAAAAGCGTTTCTTGGGCTTGGCAGGAAGCTGGCGTATGCGAAATTGACGCTGGCGAAGCTGAATTGTCGCTTATTGATCTGACCGGATTTGAGGGCAGGTGCGCGGCTGTATTTTTGACTATGGATATGGATTTTGTTCCGCCGGACGGCATAACAGAGTTTGAAAAATTCAGAAATACTTTATGTAATATTAACATTTCAGAAAACGCGGGGAAATTTGACATAATTATCGCGGGGGGCGGCATATCCGGAATGGCGGCGGCTGTAAGTTCGGCGAAAAACGGCTTGAATGTCGCGCTCATACAGGACAGATATGTCCTTGGGGGAAACAACAGTTCAGAAGTTCGAGTGTGGCTCGGAGGCGAAACCGGATTTGAGCCATTCCCCAAAATCGGCGATATAGTAAAATCGTTTGAGCCGGAAAAGCATTTTCACTACGGAAAAGATAATATAGCTGAAATATATGAAGACGATAAGCGCATATCTATACTTGAAGAATATAAAAATATAAAATTATTTTTAGGTTATACAGTCGTGTCCGCCGACGTGAAAAACGGCGTGATACACAAAATTAAATTTATCGACGTAAAAACCCACAGGCCTTATGAAGCATACGCCGATTATTTTGCCGACTGCACCGGCGACGCTACTCTGGGGTTTTTGGCTGACGCAGATTACGAGATAACGACAAACGGCCACATGGGAATGACAAATGTCTGGTATGTCGAAGACACGGGAAAAGAAACGGAGTTTCCCAAATGTCCGTGGGCGATAGATTTATCAGATCCGTCCTGTGATTTTCCGGGACGAAACGCGAAAGATTACGAGGGGGCAAAACAGTTGGGCGGTTGGTACTGGGAGAGCGGCATGGAGCATGACCCGATAAAATTCGCCGAAGAAGCCAGAGATACTAATTTTCGCGCTATGTACGGCGCGTTTGACGCTCTGAAAAATACAGACAAAGGCTTTTATAAAACATATAAAATCGGCAACGCGTGTTATATCGGCGGCAAGCGCGAATCAAGAAGGCTTCTCGGAGACGTTATATTATCTAAAAGCGAAGTGCTGAAAAATTATAAATTCGAGGACGGCTGCGTTCCATCGACATGGCAGATAGACGTGCATTATGCAAAAAAAGAATATTATCCGTCTTTTCATGAGGGGGACGCGTTTCTGACAAATGCTTATTACGATAATTTTAAGCATATTCCGTATTTTGTGCCGTACAGGTGCCTGTATTCGAGAAACATCAAAAATTTATTTATGGCGGGCAGAAACGTGAGCGTGACGCACGACGCTTTGGGGACTGTCAGGGTAATGCGCACAGGGGGAATGATGGGCGAAGTTGTTGGATACGCTGCGGCGTTGTGCAAAAAATACGGCGTGAATCCGTGTGATATATACGAAAATCATCTCGGCGAATTTTTGGAGGTTTTGAGGAGCGGGCAAATAAGCGAAGAAAAATAGAGGGTAGAGAATTTATATTTGTTACGAGGAATAATCTAATGAAATATATTTGGATTTTTGGTCCGCCGGCTGTCGGCAAAATGACGGTTGGACAAGAAATTGAAAAAATCACGGGACTAAAATTATTCCATAATCACATGGTAATGGACCTTGTGTCGGTATTTTTTGACGCTATGAATACAGACGAAGGCGGCAGATTAAGCAGATTATTTATCGAAAAAATTTTTGAAGCCGTATCCAAAAGCGACTTATGCGGATTAATATATACTTCGGTTTGCAGATTTGACAGGCAGGGAAGCTGGGAATATGCGAATAAGTTGGCTGATATTTTTGAATCCCGTGGCGCGGAAGTTTATTTTGTTGAGCTTGAAGCCGATGTAAATGAAAGGATTATACGGAATAAAACCCCTAACCGGCTGGCTCATAAACCATCAAAAAGAAATATTGAAAATTCAGATAAAGCAATGATAGATGCGTCTGTAAATGAAAGAGCAAATTCGTTTGAGGGAGAAATCAAGCGTAAAAATTATATCCGTATCAATAATACTAAAATTGAGCCTGATGAAGTGGCGAAAAATATAAAAGATACATTCGCATTATAAGCATTTTTAACATAGCGCAAGTTTTATTTAGCACAGAAAATAAAAAAGGAGAAAGAATATATGAAAAAAATTATTGCGATTATTTTAATAATAAGCATGTTTGCCCTGTTATTATATTCATGCGGCGGTAACAATGAAAATAGTTCAGACGGCAAAAATAACGACGCTGATGTTGACATAAAACCGGATTCCGGCAATTTAAACGATTTAAACGACGACAATTCTGACGATAATACTATAGTCGAATCTGAAAAACATGCCCCAACTTTGCCAAATATAGATTTAAAAGGCGAAACGTTTATGTTTTATGTCATGGGATATGAAAGAAACGTAAATAACTATTCGATGGAAATTTATGCTGCGGAAGAAAACGGAGACACTATAAACGACGCGGTTTTCAAGAGAAATCAATACGTAGAAGAAACATATAATTTCAAAGTCGCAGAATATCCTGAATCTCAGAGCGATTTAGCGGCGACAGTGAAAAAAACCCTGCTTGCAGGGGAAGATAATTATCAGGTTTTCATGATGAATTTAATTCAGAGCAACACCCTTGCCCAACAGGGATTTTTATATGATTTGAATACTGTGGAAAATATAGATTTGTCGCAGCCATGGTGGGATTCAAAAAGCCATAAAGATTTTACTCTGTTGAATAAATTATATTACGCGGTCGGCGATATAAATATCATGGACAACAACGCGACTTGGGCTGTGTTTTTCAATAAAAAATTATTGCAGGATTTAAGCCTTGATTCGCCGTATAAATACGTGAACGATAACGAATGGACTCTTGATAAATACAACGAAATGTGCGTTGCCGCGTCAAAAGACCTGAACGGCGACGGGGTTATGACTCCCGACGACGACCAGTGGGGACAGGTCAGCGATTATCTGAACACGTTTATGTTTTATATCGGGACAGGCGAAAGGGCGACAAGAAAAGACGCAAACGATATTCCGTATATGGATATGCTCACCGAACGCTCGGCTTCTGTTATAGATAAAGTCCTGGATTTCCAGCTTAACAACGACGTCACGGTCAAAGCCGAAGAGCACAGCGGCAAATACGGGAATGTTTACAGCGATATGATAAGGCGCAATTTTAAAGAAGACAGGGCGTTGTTTTATACAGCAGGGCTTTTGTCGTTTACTCTTTTAAGAGATATGGAGAGCGAATTTGGCATGGTTCCGATGCCTAAGTATGATTCAAATCAGGAATCTTATTACACGACATATAATTTAAACAACGCTTCGGCTTTGTCTATCCCCATAACAAATCAAAGGCTTTCCGAAACCGGGCTTGTAGTCGAGGCGTTAGCCGCCGAAAGCCTGTACACGCTCACACCGGCTTATTACGAAGTCGCCCTCCAGCGAAAATACATGCGCGACGAAGAATCAAGCGCAATGCTCGATATTATTTTATCGTCGAGGATTTTCGATCTCGATATGGTCTACAACTGGGGCGGCTCGTATGACGTTTTTAATAATCTGATGAGCAAAAAATCGCGTGATTTTGCGAGCGAATACGAAAAAGTAAAAGATAAAGCCGATATTGCGATTAATAAAACCGTCGATAATTTCGGAACAGTTGAATAATATATGCTTTAGTATAAATTCTCATAATTATACGCCCCCGAGTTAAACATTTTTTGCTTAATTTTGGGGGCGCATTTCATTCATGTTTTTATATAGTTTTATTAAATATTAAAAATATTTTTACCCGGATTTAAAACAGAGCCGTTATATACAGCCGTTATTTTTTCGGGTATATCGACTTCGAGAATTATTTTTCTGTTATTATCGCGTTTCCATTCGACTGAGATTCTGCCTCTCGGAGTATCTGTATATCCCCTGCAAAAATCAATAGCTGAAATAAATTCGGGATTTATCGTTACTCTTTTATATGCCGGAGCGTTTTCAGATACGCTGGCTATATTTATTCCGGCAAGCGTTTTTATTATCCATGACATAAAATCCGAATACATGTGATGATTTTTAGAGTTCCCCGGCTGCCAAGTTTCCCATAAAGTCGTCGCGTCGCCTTCAAGCCATTTAGAATACGACGGATAACCTGTTGACGTTATTATTTTATACGCGTATTCAGCAAGCCCGCATTTGTTTAACGCGATATAAAGCCTGCGCAGTCCCACCATGCCGCAATTATGGTGAAAATTGTTGTCCTCGACAAGTTTCTTTAATTGCTCTTTAAGCGGCGTAAAACTATCATCATCGTAAAGTTTATAATATATCGCCATGCTTACAGCCGTCTGCTCGTTAATTTTGCATGTCCCGTCTTTGTTTATATAATTATTTTTAAATAGCTTTTCGGCTTCTTCGCATTCGCGGGCGTATTTTTCTTCGAGTATTGAATTATCCGCAAAATTTGCCGCAAGTTTCGCGATACGCAGGAATTTCACGAGAAACGCAGTATTTATAAGTTCTACCGGGGTTTCCGTTTTGAAATCCGGAGCGGCCCAGTCGTTCAGCCCGAAATTAATCATGCCGTTCTCGCCGTGCCTCGTTTTGAGATATTCTATATATCTGTCAAAATACGGCAGGTTATCTATTAGCAATGACTTATCGCCCGTATAGAGATATATTTTATACGGAATCTCAAATATAATCCCATCTGAAACCGGGCCGTTCCCCCATTCGTATCCCCATCCGCTCGTCGGGATTATGCCAGGCATAGACCCGTCGTCACGCATTGCGTCCTGTATATCAAAATTCCACTTTTTAAATAAAGGCGCAATATCAAAATTAATAAGCATTTGTTCAGCCGAAGCCTGAGCGTCGTTCGCCCAGCCGAGTTTTTCCCTTGTCGGACAGTCCGTAGGCATATAAAAAAGATTAGAGTAAGTCGCCATTATGCCGATTTTATATAATTTGTTCAGGGTTTCGTCCGAACATTCAAAATCTGATATTGTCTTTATATGCTGATGGACGAATATTCCCGTGACTGTATCAAATCCGGGATTTTCTATGCCCGTTATTTCGATATATCTGAACCCGTGATATGTAAAAATAGGCGACCATGTGAAATCTTTGCCGTTCGCGATAAATTTATCCGTCATGAATTCGCTCTCGGGATAAAAATGCTCGCCGTCCATGCCGTTATATTTAAGCGTATTATCTTCGTTTAATTGTTCGGCGTATTTTATAATAAATTCATCTCCGGGTTTGCCGTTTTGAGAATTAACTGTAAGTTTTATATAACCTGAAATATTCTGCCCTATGTCAAATATATATTTTTTTTCATCGGTTTTTATTATCTGTTTTGTTTTATACTCGGCGCATTCGCATATGGGCTGACATTCGCATTGCCTGAAAATCCCCTTTGGAGAATTATCGTCGGTTATCGCATAACTCCAGCCGCTGTCGTCGAAATCAAACTTGTTGAAGTCCGGGTTATACATGCGCGAATCAAAATGCTCCCCGCTCCGTAATTGATTGAATATTATTGGCGTATCAGCCGTGCATTTCCAGTTATTATCTGAAGTCAAAACAGTTTCGCCGTCTGCGTCAAGTTGCAAGATAAACTTCGGATTGTCGCGCCATGACGCCTGATAATGAAGCCATGCGGTCTTTAAAGATTCGTTGAAAAATCCGTTGCCGCAAATGACCGTAAATATATTTTCGCCGCCCTGTAAAAATTCAGTGACGTCGTAAGTATTATACCATAAAGTCTTATTATAGTCGCTGACGGGAGCCGTAAATAAATCGTCCGTGATTTTTTTGCCGTTTATATAATAATAGCCGTAGCCGAGTCCGCAGACCGATACTTTTGCATGTTTCGGGTTTTTTATATTAAATTTGCGCCTGAACATTGAACACGGGCTTTTTTCTCTGCTGAATTCGCGTATAAACGGTATATCGGCTTTTATAAAATTTATATTTTCAAACATAAAATTTACTCCTTAAAAATTATTATATTTTCGTGTTTTGATTTAAAATATTTATATTTAATATCTAATAAAAATTATATAATATAAAAATTAAATTGTCAATAAAATGTATGTTAAAATAATATTTTAACATTGATTATGATAATATTAAGATTTTACTTGACGATAAATTAAATATGCAATATAATAATTAAAAACAAAGTTTTATTATGAGGTGTAAAAAATCATGGAAAATAATACGCAAAGGCTTGTCAATGCTTTAAAGCATAAAAATTCCGGCAGGCCGCCTGTAACGGGTTTGATGACTGCCGTTACTGTTGATTTAATGGATTTATGCGGCGTTTATTGGCCTGACGCGCATTCGGACGCTGAAAAAATGGTAAAATTGGCGGCTGCCGCTTTTGAGTTTTACGGGCTTGAATCTATGAAACTGCCTTTTGATATGACAGTTGAGGCCGAAGGATTGGGCGGAAATATTGATTTTGGCACGAAAAGTCAGCTCCCGCAAATGAAAACGCATCTTTTTGACGATCCCGCTGAATTTTTATTTGGGCGGGAACTTTTGGAAAAAGGGCGGATCCCGTTGGTATTAAACGCTGTTGAAATCGCGAAAAAAAGATATAATAATATTATTCCCGTTGTCAGTTCTATTGTCGGGCCGTTTACTCTGGGGACTACTCTGTTCGGTATCGAAAACATGATGATATGGATGATTGAGGAGCCTGAAATAATTCAAAATGCGCTTGAATTGACTACTGATTTGTGTATCATGTATGCAAAAGAACAGGAAAATGCCGGCAGCGACATAATTCAAATCGGCGAAGCGGCTTGTTCGGGCGATCTTATATCGGGAGATGATTACGGCAGATATATCGCCCCGTGCCACAAAAAGCTCTGCGCCGAAATAAAAATCCCCACAGTAGTGCATATCTGCGGAAATATAACATCGCATTTAAAATATATAAAAAACACGGGAATGTCTGGGATTAGCATGGATATAAAAACTGATATTGCGCAGGCTGTTGATTTATTAAAAGGCAATACTGCGATTATTGGATATGTGCCGGTGCTTGAAATATTACGGGACGGGACTCCTGAGCAGGTATTTGAAATGTCCCGCGAATGCATTAAATCAGGAGTTGACGTATTAAACGCAGGCTGCGCATGGTCGTCGGATATAAAAGGGGAAAACATTTGCGAGATGATTAAAGCGGCAAAATTAATATAGCATAATAATTAATTATGAAAGAGAGGATAATCTATGATGAAGTACAAAAAAGAACAGGCAGATTTTTTGAAATGGGAGCTGGGAGTTTTTTTTCATTTCGGGATACGGACTTTTTACGAAGGGCACAGAGACTGGGACATGAAAGAAATGCCGCTGTCGGGATTTAATCCGTCAAATCTCGACTGCGGACAGTGGATGCGCGTTATAAAAGAATCCGGCGCAAAATACGCAATATTAGTGTGCAAACATCATGACGGATTTGCGAACTGGCCCTCGAAATATACAAATTATTCTGTTGCGAATACCCCGTGGAAAAACGGCAAAGGCGACGTTGTAAAAGAATTCACGGACGCATGCCGCGAATACGGCATAAAAACCGGCTTGTATTATTCTCCGGCCGAATTCGGCTCAAAAGATAAATCAAGCAAAGATTACGACGAGTATTTTATAAATCAAGTAAGCGAGCTTTTGAAAAATTACGGCAAAATAGATTATCTTTGGTTTGACGGCTGCGGATCTGAAAATCATAAATACGACGAAAAGAGAATTATAAAAACTATACGGGGGTTACAGTCTGATATATTGATTTTTAATATGTGGGACCCGGACACGCGCTGGGTAGGCAACGAATCGGGTTACGCTCACATGCCGAATAATCTGACTGTTAAATCAACGGCGTTTTCAGTTCTTGCTGAAACAGGCGAACAATTTGAAGCCGAAAAATTTTTGCCTGTGGAATGCGATTTCAGAATGAGGCTCCGCAACTGGTTTTACAGTGACCGGGACGAACATACTGTGAAAAGTCTGGAAGAACTTATCGGAAATTATTATTATACTGTCGGCAGGGGAGCGAATATGCTTATAAATATTGGGCCCGGCCGCGACGGGCTGCTTCCGGAAAAAGACAGCGAAAGATTAATAGAATTGGGCAAATATATAAAAGAATCATTCTCAAACCCGATATTTTTTGATTTGACTAAAAACGAAAATTTATATATATGCAAATTAAAAGAGCCTGTCCTGATAAATCACTGCGTATTAAAAGAAAACGAAGAAAAATTAGGCATAGTAGAACAATTTTCGATAAAGGCTTATCCGTATGATTACGGATTGCCTATAACTGTCTATAACGGAAAAACAATAGGGCATAAGGCAATTTGCCGGTTCCCGGCGTTTTTTACGGACAAGATCGAAATAGTAATCGAGAAAAACATAGATGATAAAAATAATAATGGCGAAGAATCCGGAAAAATAGAAGATATATCTTTGTATTTTATAAAATAACGCGAAGCCCGATAAAAAAGCTGACGTATAATTATAAAATTTACGTCAGCTTTTTTTATCGAATTTATTCAAAGTTGACAATCGAAAATTTTTATTGTATAATAAAGCAATCAATAATTTATTTGTGAGTGAAAAAGAGAAAAAATAAATATGAAAAATAAATCAAAAATTATAAATATTGCCGTTGCTTTTGTTTGGATATTAGCTTTGGCTTTAAGCGTCGCAGGTATTTCAGGCTGCGGTATAATAAATTTCGGCCCGGATTCCGGAGACGCCGAAGATATGACGTTCGCGTCAAAAAATAATTACGACAGAAACGATATTTTAGCCGACGCGGTTGAAAGTCCGGCAAAACCGGGAGAGAAAGATAATATCAACGACAATCGCACGCAAACCGAAAAAATCCCGCAGGTTAATGACACTCAACCGGAAAATACAGAGGAAACTGAAGAAAACGAAAACCAAACGGATTCCGGCGCTGATATAGTTGAAACTGCTGAGCCAGAGGCAACAAAATCGCCAGAAGCGGAAGAATCAATAGAAAAAGACGGGACAGTTCGTCTGAAATTTATTGCCGCAGGGGACAATATAATACATCTGAATATGATTGACGACGCGAAAGAACGCGCGAAATCCGGTGAAAATTTTAACTTTAAAGATATGTACAAAGATATAGCGTCTACAGTTAAGGCGGCGGATATAGCTTTAGTGAATGTCGAAACCCCTATTGCCGGCGACGAATTTAGTTACGATGGCTATCCTATGTTTAACACGCCCAAAGAGAACGGGTTCGCCCTGACGGATATGGGTTTTAATATAATAAATATCGCAAATAATCACATGCTCGATAAATGGGAAAAAGGGTATATTAATAATATAAATTTTTGGGAAGACCAGAATGTCTTATTGATTGGCGGCTTTAAGAATCAGGAAGATTTTGAGAATATAAGAATATATGATAAAAACGGGGTTTCTATCGCGTTTTTATCATATACATACGGCACAAACGGCATGGTTCTCCCGGCTGACAGCCAGATGGTCATACCATTTATAGACGACGCGACTGTCGAACGTCAGGTCAAAGCCGCGAGGCCGCTTGCGGATTTACTTTTTGTAGTAATGCACTGGGGAGACGAAGATAGTTTAACCCCAAATCAATGGCAGAGAAGTCTTGCTCAAATGATGGTGGACAACGGGGTTGACGTTATAATAGGCATGCACCCGCATGTTTTTCAGGAAACGAAATGGGTCAGCCGTCCCGACGGTAAAAAAACTTTGATTGCTTATTCTTTGGGCAACATGATATCGGGAATGCTGGGCGCAAAAAATATGATAGGCGGACTTTTGAATTTTGACATAGTAAAAATCACAAAAAACGGCGAATCTGACACAACAATAGAAAATGTGCAGATGATTCCCATTATTACTCACTATAATATGCGGAGAAAAGCATTTCAGGTCTACAGATTTGACGAATATACCGAAGAACTCGCGAAAGCTCACGGCAATATTAATTCCGACAATAAATTTTCATATAAATACATAAAAGACGTTATTATTCAAAATATCGCCCCCGAATTTCTGAGCGATTTTTATAAAGATTAAAATATTTTTCAAGGAGCAAAGATTTTGCTGAACAATATAATTTACAGCGTAAACGCTGTATTTCCCCTGATTGTTTTAATATTTTTCGGCTTTTGCCTCAAACAAGAAAAACTGGGCTTGTTTAAAAATCCCAAAGAATTTTTTAATCAGATTGACCGGCTTGTGTTTCACGTCGCATTGCCGGTTTATATTTTTAACGAGATAGCAAATGCTGATATACAAAATATATTTAATATAAATCTTGTGGTTTACTGCGTTTCGGGAATAATAATCTCGTTTTTATTATTGCTTTTTATTGTTCCTGTATTTATAAAAAACAGGCCGTCAAGAGGCGCGTTTATTCAGGGGATATACCGGACGAATTTTGCGATACTCGGAGTGCCGCTCGCGGGTAATTTATTTGACAACGGCTCAGCGACGGCGGCGCTGATTTTACCGTTTGCAGTTGCGTTGTTTAATATTCTTGCAGTTGTTATTCTTACAGTAAATTCAGAAAATCCGGGCGATACGCAAAATCAAAATAATATATCCGGAATACTTCTTGGGATAATAAAAAATCCGTTGATTATCGCGATTATTATTGCCCTGCCGTTTATGCTTTTGAAAATACAGCTCCCGGAGGCAATAAATAAAAGCGTGAATTATATCGCAAATATGTCAACTCCGCTCGCGCTTATAAGCCTCGGTTCTGGGATTGATTTGAAGGTACTCAAAAGCAAAGTGAAATTATCGCTTATCGCTTCGATATTCAAAACTGTGATTTGTCCAGTGATTTTCGTCATTCCCGCGATATTGCTTGGCTTCAGGGACGCCGCGCTTGTAGTTATATTTGTTTTATTCGCCGCCCCTACTGCGGTGAGCAGTTATATAATGGCTAAAAATATGAAAAGCGATTACGAGCTTGCAGGGCAGATAATAGTTTTAACGACAATAATATGCCCCGTCACTATTTTTGCCGGAAGTTTTATACTAAAATCTTTGGGGTTTATATGAAAAATATAATAAATTATTTAGAAAACAGAAAAATAATAATTGTCGTAGGGCATTACGGCACGGGGAAAACAAATATCTCTGTAAATCTTTCTGTAAAGCTAAAAAGCTTGACAGGGCTTGTTTATACTCTTGTAGATTTAGACACAGTAAATCCGTATTTCAGGAGCGCGGACAATATACAGGATTTAAAAGAGCATGATATTGATTTTATCGTGCCTGAATTCGCGAATACAAACGTGGAGATAACGTCGGTTCCTGCGGAAATATATTCGATTTTTGCGAATAAAAACAAAAGCGCAGTAATCGACGTAGGCGGAGACGATAACGGCGCGATGGTTCTTGGCATGTTCGCCGATAGAATAAAACAGGAAAATTACGAGATGGTTTATGTCGTGAACAAATACAGGAATCTGATAAGCGAAGCTGACACGGCGGTAAATCTCGCAAAATTTATAGAAAAAAACTCAAAATTAAGAATAACGTCTGTCATAAACAACAGCAACATCGGCAATTTAACAACTAAAAAAGAAATCATAAATTCTATAGAATACGCCGAAAAAACCGCGTATTTGTTAAATGTGCCGTTGATTGCGACAAGTTCAATGATTGATATTGATTTTTCCGAAAAAAAAGAGTATAATATATTCAAGATAAAAAATTATACGAAGAAATTGTTTTGATATAAATAACAAAAAACGAAAGGAATTTACATAAATTTATGAAAAGCATAATATTCGACGAAGAAAAATGCAAAGGATGCGGACTGTGCATAATCGCCTGCCCGAAAAAAATCATAAATCTTGACAAAGATAAAATAAACAAAAAAGGCTATAATCCCGCAGGCGTAAAAAATCAGGATTTGTGCATATCCTGCGCTCAATGTGCTATAATCTGCCCTCATGTGGTAATTAAAATAGAAAACGATAAGTAGGGGCGCGCATTGCGCGTCCGCTGATAAATTTATATATTTTTTGGAGGATAAAATAAATGTCAGAATTGGTTTTGATGAAGGGAAACGAAGCAATATCCGAAGCGGCAATAAAAAGCGGCTGCCGGTATTATTTCGGGTATCCGATAACTCCGCAGACTGAAATCGCGGAATATATGTCTAAAAGAATGCCGCAGGTAGACGGCTTGTGCATTCAGGCTGAAAGTGAAATCGCGGCTATAAATATGGTTCTCGGAGCTTCGTCTGCCGGAGCGCGAGTTTTGACGTCGTCGTCAAGTCCGGGAGTTAGTTTAAAAGGCGAGGGAATATCTTATTTAGTTGGCTCGGATTTACCGTGCGTTATAGTAAATGTTCAAAGGGGCGGCCCGGGACTTGGCGGCATACAGCCTGCGCAGTCGGACTATTATCAGGCTACAAAAGCTATGGGTCACGGAGATATGCGGCTGATTGTTCTTGCGCCAAATTCTATTCAGGAAATAATAGAACTCACGAGCCTTGCGTTTGACTTGGCTGATTTATACAGAACGCCGGTTATGATTCTCGCGGACGGGGCACTGGGGCAAATGATGGAACCTGTGGATTTTGATAAACTTCAGCCGCGTGAAATCCCTGAAAAGACATGGGCGGCTGTCGGACATCAAAATAAACGTGAGCCAAATATTATAAATTCGCTTTATATAGAGCCAAAAGATTTGGAAGATTTGGTAATTGAACGCTATAAAAAATATGATATAATCAACGAAAAAGAAGTAAAATACGAAGAAGAAAATATCGATGGCTCGGATATAGTCATAGTTTCTTATGGCATAACGTCAAGAATCGCGAAAACTGCGGTCGATAAACTCAGAAAAAACGGAATAAACGTAGGTTATTTCAGACCTGTGACTTTATCGCCGTTTCCGGCAAAGAGGCTCGGCGAAATTGCGGACATGACAAAAAGATTTTTAGTGACTGAGCTAAATATGGGGCAGATGGTAGACGATGTGAAACTTGCGACAAAATGCAAAAAGCCCGTTGATTTTTATGGCAGGACAGGCGGAATGATGCCCTCGCCCGACGAGATTTATCAGGCTGTCTTGAGAACATTGAAATAATATTAAAAGGAGATAAATAAAAATGGTTGTATTTGACAGACCAAAATCACTGACAGATAAAGAGTTTCACTACTGTCCCGGCTGTATGCACGGAGTAGTTCACAGAATAATCGCCGAAGTACTGGACGAGCTTGAAATAAAAGGCAAAACCGTCGGGATCGCTCCGGTCGGCTGTTCGGTTTTCGCGTATAATTATTTTAACTGCGATATGATACAGTCGCCTCACGGACGCGCTCCTGCAGTCGCGACAGGAGTTAAAAGAGTTTTACCGGATAATATTATTTTCACATATCAGGGAGACGGCGATTTAGCGGCTATCGGCACCGCCGAAACAGTACATGCCGCCGCCCGCGGGGAAAATATTACGATTATATTTATAAATAACGCTATTTACGGAATGACCTGCGGGCAGATGGCTCCCACGACGATACCCGGACAGATCACAAGCACTTCGCCGTACGGCAGAAAGCCCGAAATTCAGGGATTGCCTATAAAAGTGTGTGAAATGCTCGCCGCTATCGATGGGACGGCTTATGCCGAGAGAGTCTCGGCGGACTGCGTTAAAAATATACGCGGAGTTAAAAAGGCTATAAAAAAAGCGTTTATTAATCAGATAGAGAAAAAAGGTTTTTCTATAGTCGAAGTTTTGTCAAACTGCCCGACTTACTGGGGAATGTCTCCGGTTGAATCTCTTGAATGGGTAAAAACAAATATGATTCCGTATTATCCTCTGGGAGTTTATAAAGACGTTACGGCAAATAAAGAAAACAAAAAAGAGGAGGAATAATTTTATGGGTATAACCAGTATTGTTGCGGCGGGATTTGGCGGTCAGGGGATTTTATTCATGGGAAAACAGCTCGCCTTAGCCGGAATGTATCTGAATAAAAAAGTTACATGGCTGCCTTCTTACGGTCCGGAATCAAGAGGAGGGACTTCAAACTGCACGGTGATAATATCAGATGATGAAATTGGCTCGCCCGTAACTCCGAATCCTGATATTCTGATAGTTATGAATCTTCCGTCATACATAAAATTTCACGGTTCTATAGCTAAAAACGGGACTTTAATATGCGACAGTTCACTTGTAAGCGAAAGAAGCTCAAGAGAAGATATAGACAAATATTATATCCCCGCAACTTCTGTCGCGTATAAAAATAATATGCCGAAACTCGCTAATGTCATAATGCTCGGTAAATTAATCGCGGCGACAAATATATTCACGCCCGACGAGCTTATCATGTCAATGCAAAAAAGCATTCCGTCATCTAAAAAAGATTTGCTTGATTTGAATATAAAAGCGCTGGATATTGGATTTAATTATAAAGAATAGAGGAACGTAGAGAATTTATATTTTCGGAGGAATGAATGGATACTGAGCAGGGTGAAAGAATAAAAAATTTTGAAGAAAGACAAAAACGGATAGAAAAAAGAGGGAAATTCAAAAAAATCGTAATTGGGAATGATGACGGTTTTTGGGATGTAATGGGTGTTTTTGCGCTCCCCCTTGCTGTAATACGGCTCGCGGGAGGATTAATTGCATTGCTCGTTATTATGTTTTTTTCGGCTTTAATAAAAAAAGCGTTTAAAAGAACAAAAAGAACAAAATAAATTAAAGGTATAAATTTTATATGCAAAATAAGCACCCAAAAGCCTGCGCAATAATCGCGGCGGCAGGAAAAAGCTCGCGTATGAATCTTGCGGACGGAATGTCGAAGCAGCTTTTAGAAATAAATAAAACAAACGGAAAAACCGTTATTGAACAAACAGTAACGGTTTTTAATTCGTGCGTGTATATCGACGAAATAATTATTGCCGCAAGGAATGAAGATATAGAAAAAATACGGGAAATTGTTAAAAAAGCAAATTTGAATAAAGTCATAAATATTATCGCTGGCGGAGAGACGCGGCGGGAATCTGTGTTTAACGCAGTCGGTAAAGTTCGGGATTATATAGATTTTATCGCGATTCACGACGGGGCAAGATGTTTTATATCGCATGAAGATATAGAAAAAGTAATGCTGAAAGCGTTTGAAACAGGGGCGGCGGCTGCGGGGACAAAAATCACGGACACTATAAAACTTATCGGTGAAAATAATAATATAATACGCACGGTTGACAGGGATTTGCTGTGGGCTGTGCAGACCCCGCAGATATTTTCAATAGATTTATATTTATCAGGGTTAAACAAATGCGGCGATAATATAACTGACGATTGCGCTGTTGTCGAAAGCATGGGACATCCGGTAAGTATCGTCGAATGCTCTAAATATAATATAAAAATTACGGATACTCAGGATTTAAAATTTTTAGAGGGACAAAAAAATATGAGATACAAAACAGGGCATGGTTATGATGCTCACCGTCTTGGAAAAGACCGCAAATTAATTCTCGGCGGGGTTGAAATCCCGAATGAAAATGTTGGGTTAATAGGACATTCAGACGCCGATGTTTTAATTCACGCGTTAATCGACGCAATGCTCGGCGCGGCAGGGCTTGGCGATATCGGCGAATATTTTCCGGACAATGATGAAAAATATAAAAATATAAGTTCTTTGATTTTACTTGATGAAATCGCGAAGATTATAAAAAAAGATTATATTATTTCAAATATAGACTGCACGGTTATTCTTGAAAAACCCAAACTTGCGAAATATAAAAAAGCGATAAAAGAAAAACTGGGCGAAATTTTGGGAATTGATATAAAAGATATAAATATTAAAGCGAAAACAGAGGAAGGGCTTGGATTTACCGGAACAGGGGAGGGGATAGCGGCGCAAGCTATTTGTTTGATTCAGGAGAGAAATATATGAGATTTACGAAAAAATCAGAACATAACGGCAAATATTTTATAGAAGAAGACAAAATCGAAGAGGCAACGCAAAAATTAGCAGATTTTGAGAATATGTGCGAAGAATTTATAAAAGACATGGATAATCTCCCCGCGCGATTAGAAAAACTTAGGACAGAGAAAAAAGAAAAAACTGTTGCCTATAAAGAACTTGTCGCCCAGAAATTGATTAATACAAATATTCTGATATTTTTCAGAAGATACGGCATTTATGATTATCTGAATAATTAATTAATATATCACAGAGAGACTTCTTTTAGTTATTGTGAATATAATATAATGACGCTAATAAAAAAGCGTATTAATTAAATTTACAAGAGTGAGCTGTTATAAATCATGATGCCAGAACAAATAGAAGCAGAAACAGATACGGAAAAAACAGAGAATAATATAGTAAAACAAAACAGGGATTTTGAAAGGCATAAAATATATACTCCGAGAAATCTTGATATTCAGTACGGACATGATAAAACAAATAAAAATAAAGAGAAATACGGGCATGTCAATAATTATAATAATTATAACAGTGAAAATAAATTCAGATTTAAAAACAGCCTTGTCATAACTCCGTTTTATGAAATAGAATTTAATGCCTCAGGCGGGATAAAATATATTAAAAATCATGAAGGGTGCGTATTTTTTACCGACGAGAGCATATTTATAACGACAAATAATATTCAAAAAATCCCCGTTCTTATGAAACGGGGGATAAATAAACAGTCAATCCAAAAAAAATTGATTATAGAAGAAAAATACAATTACGAGGAAAAATACGAGATACACAAAAATATTATTTTATATTTCGAAGAAAACAGGATAGATTTTCAAATACTGTTTAATAAATCAGAATCGGTTCCTGCTCAGAATAACAAAGACATAACTACCGAATTTTCTTTAAATTTATCTGTTCCGGGAGCGTCTGGGGCAGATGATACGGTCACATATAAAAAATATAGCGACAAATCAGACGCGCTGGAATATATATCTATAAAGTGCGGCAAACGCAATGACGACTGCATGACGCTTTATCCAGACAAAAAACTGCGGACAGAATACAAAAATAAATCTCTGGGTTTTATTGCGTCTAATCTTTTACAGCCTCAGAAAAATTATATAAATCTGAAAATATATCTGGAGAACTACAGGATTACGTAAAAAATATAAATTAAAAATCAAAAGCCCCGCTTTTTAAATAAATAAAATAAAAGGGGCTTTTGTGCGTGTTTTTTAAATTATTAAATTTTAATATTATAAATTGCCCCATTTAATCAGGGTGGTATAAAGCTGTTCAATGTCTATCGGTTTTGAGAGATGGTCGTCCATGCCGGCTTCAAGGCAGCGTTCAATATCTTCTCTGAACGCATTGGCGGTCATTGCTATAATCGGAATTGACTTCGCCCGGGGGATATCAAGTGAACGGATAGTTTTGGTTGCCTGATAACCGTCCATTTCCGGCATTTGTATATCCATCACGATAATATTATACTTATCCGGATTCTTTTTGAATTTTTCTGTTGCGATCAGACCGTTTTCGGCTATATCGATCGAAATACGCGTATCTTCCAAAAGTGAAATAAAGATTTCCCGGTTTATTTCTACGTCTTCCGCCAGAATAATGCTCACCCCGGATAAATCCGGAACTTTTCCGGTGGTTTCGGTTTTTATATCGAGGGATTTAAGCGTTTTGCCTACGACGGTGTTTATCGCGTCTAAAACAGACGAAGGGAAGACCGGCTTTGTAATATAACGGGTGATATTATTTTCAAACGCGAATTTTTCTATCCTGTTCCATTCCAGATAAGTTGAAATTATAATAACTGTATTTTTATTGATTTTTCCGTTGATTTGATTAATAAAATCCATTGCGTCTGCGCCGGGCATATCATAATCAAGAAAAACAATATCATATTCGCGTCCGGTATCGCAGGCAGCCTCTATAAAAGCGATCGTTTCATTGATATTTGCAGACAAATCTGCATTTATCCCGAAGCTTTCGGTTATATGCAGGAAACGCTCCCTGATGTCGTCGTCATTTTCAACGATCAACAGCCTGATATCTTCGGGACGGATGCCGTCAAAAATAACGGTATCCTGATGTGAAGCGTTTTCAAGATTTGCCTCAAAAATAAAAGTTGAGCCAATGCCGGGTTCTGATTCTGCCCAGATACGCCCTTTCATTTTTTCAACGATACTCTGGGAAATCGCAAGGCCGAGGCCCGTTCCGCCGTATTTGCGGGAAACGCCGCCGTCCGCCTGCTCGAATGCATTGAACAACCGGGCGATTTGTTCTTTTGACAGGCCTATCCCTGTATCGGAAACAGAAAAGCGCAGGGTGCTTATGTTTTCGTTTTGCCCGGCAGTATCAGTGTTTTTGATATTTTCGATTTTTTCAACCGAAAGCGTTATTTTTCCCCCTTCGGGAGTAAACTTCACTGAATTTGAGAGAAGATTAGTTATTACCTGAGAAAGCCTTAGGTCGTCTGCAATATAATTTAAATTTAAATTCCTGCTTAATATAACGTTAAACTTCAGGTTCTTTTTTTCCATGTTGTCAACAACGATATTGCATACTTTCATCAGCATTTTTTCTATATTCATAGGCACGTTTTCAAGCTCGAATTTGCCTGCTTCGATTTTTGCCATATCCAGAACATCGTTGATTATTCCCAAAAGATGACCGGACGAAGTTGCGATAGTTGAAAGGCAGTGTTTAAGTTTTAAAACATCGTCAGTAGTTTCTGAAATTTTAGTCATACCGATAATCGCGTTCATTGGCGTTCGCATTTCATGGCTCATGCGCGAGAGAAAATCGCTCTTTGCTTTAGCCGCCGCGTGCGCGTTTTCTTTTTCATTTGTAAGATCAGTAATATCGACCGCAATGACCAGTATGCTGTTTTCGATAAGTTCGTTCGGCGAAACGATTTCTTTGAAAATAATTGAAAAGCACAAATCGTTTATCCGGACTGTCATGTTACTGTTGTCCTGTTTTAATACGTCGGAAACTTGTTCTTTAAGATATTCCTGCCGGTCTTGCGGGGATAATTTATCATTTGTTTCTTGCGGAAAGATTTCGGATATAAACTCCAACGCGGATATACCGCTGAAATAGCTGGCAAATTTACCGTTTTTAAAATATGTATCAAGTTCTTTGCTCATGATAAAAATACTTTCGGGTATATTATTCAGGTATAATATCATCGAATCAAGCGTAGCGTTGATTTGTTTAAGGACTTTTTTTATGTCGCCTTTGAATTTATCCGCGTCGTTGCGTACATCCAGTTTGCCGGCAGTCGACGCGTCGAGTAATTTCCCTGTGCTGCTTATCATATTCTGATAAGTAAAATTCATATCGTTGATAGCGTTAGCCAGCATTCCGATTTCGCCGCGCTGTTTCAAAGCTGTTTCAGATGCGGGAGAATATACGTTGCCCTGTGCGAGTTCGCGCGCCGTATTAGTGAGACTGCTTAAAGGTTTGGTTATGCTGCGCCGCAGGAAAATAAATATAGAGATTAATATAATCACAAAAAACGCCAAAAAAATTGTATTGAACAATAGAGTAGAAGCTCCAATCGAATTGTTCATTGCCGCAAGGTCAAGATCAGTCCCCAAAATTGCGATGACGTCGCCGTTTTTATTTAATATGGGCGCATACGCGTAATAAAGCTCCCCGTAACCGCCGGTATAATAATAAACCCATTCCATCTGTTTTTTTGTCTCATAAACTTCCAGTATCGTATCCTGGCTGATGTCGCATGTTCCCAGCCCGTCAATATCGATACTGCCGTATATATCTTCGTCCTCCGCGTCAAAAATAAATGTATATAATCTTTCTCCGTTATCGCTCACGAGGCCTGTGTCAGCCATAACATACAGATATGTAGAATTACTGATTTCTTTCAGATGTTTCAGTTCGGCAATTATATCCCAATATTTTTCCGTTTTTAAATTCGCCAGCTCGCTGTGAAAAACCGCTAAATTTTCTAAAAGTGCCTGTTGGTCTTCTTCGTCTGCGCCTTTTTCCTGAAGTTCCCAATATTCCTCACGATCAAGCCAAAATCGAATCTGCTTTTGCTTAAATCTTTCGTCCTGACTTTTCATGAGTTCGACAAAATATTCTACATCTTCACTGTCAATAATAGCGGCCATCAGTGCATTGGTGAGCAATACCCGTTCAGTATAAACTTCTTCATACAAATTTTTGATATTGCTCTGATTTATCCAACTTGCGCCAACGGCGGTAATGGCAAACAACACTAAGAGCATGGCCAATATCCTAAAATTGATTTTTTGAGTAAATGGGATTTTCTTATGCATTTTGTTATCCTCTTCATGTTAATTTTCACATTTAGTATATTATAACTTTTATGCAATATTATTTCAAGATATAAAATTAAAAATTCACAAATGTTTACATGATTTATGCTTGATTACTGCCGTTTTTTGTAAGGTCGTTTAAGGAAAATTTACATTTAAAAATCTTGGCGAACTTGAATGTTTTTTACTTGTATGATATAATATGTTGAATTATTTGTCCAAATGATTTCAGAAGATATTTGCTTTAAATTATATTAATAATTCCATATTCTTTCACTTGACAGAATTAAATTCTGTCTGTATAATTAATTTAGTTTATTTTGAAGAAATACGCTGTTTTGTGACTGACTTGAGAGTATTGCATGATAAAATAAATTTTATGCGCGAATAATTATAATAAATATTATACACATCAAATTTTTAACGATGTTTTAATCAGCACCAAATTAAAACGTCGTTTTGCCAATACCTCCGGGGTGGCAAGTCACAAAATTAAAGAGGAGTTTTACATAAAAATATGAAACTTATATGGAAACTGGCTATCCCTCAAATATGTATTGTCGTATGCTTTGGCTTGATCAGTTTTATAGTCATCAACTTTTCGTTTGACAGAATGCGCGAACAATACGTAAAAGACATCATAGAGAATCGTTTTCAGCTTATTCTCAAAGAGATTGATGCAAGCGCGAAAAAATCCGTGAGCGAAGCCTCTGTATTTGCGCCCCTGCCTGCGGTAATTGAGGCTTATGAAATCGCTCACAGCGGCGAAATATACGATGAAAATTCTCCTGAATCTCAGGCGGCGCGTGATATGCTGCGCAAAGAACTCGCTGAAATGCTGGATAATTATAGAGCATTAGTGGGAAAAGATCTTGAACTCCATTTTCATTTGCCCAGCGGGCTCAGTCTTGTGCGTATATGGCGCGAGTATAATACCAGAGTCAACGGCGAATGGGTAGATATTTCAGACGACCTCAGGGCATACAGGCCCACAGTCCTCGATACGAACGAAACCGGCGAGGTGACAATGGGATTAGAACCCGGCAGCGGCGGTTTTGCCATCAGAGGGGTAATCCCAATTTTTGCGCCTGACGGCAGACAGCTCGGATCGCTTGAATCGCTCCAGAGCTTCAATCCGATTCTGGAGGCCGCAGTCGAAGAAGGTAAGCTTTCTATTGCGCTGTACGCAAATATAGAACTGCTTGAATTTTCGGTAGAGCTGCAGGATTCGGAAAAATATCCGCCGATAGGGGATTTTGTGCGTGTCATCGAATCGACTGACAATAGTATTGAAGATTTGATCACCCCTCAGTTGCTGCACGACGGAAAAAAAGACGTTTCATATAAAAGATTTGGCTCAATGACTCTCGCGACATTCCCTCTTGACGATTATCGGGGAAATCAAGTCGGGGTTATCGTTTTCGCAATGGATACTACTACTGTATCAGATATTGTAAAAACAGCTTCAATGACGATGGCATTCATGCTGACGGGCATGGCGGTAATTCCTGTCTTTGCTCTTTTATGGCGCCTGCGCGCGGCGGTTATTCAACCTCTGAACAATATCAAGACCAAAATTCAGGACATCGCCGAAGACCGGGCTGACCTCAGCGAGCAAATTCCCAGCGGGCAGAAAGACGAAATCGGTGAACTGGCCAGATGGTTTAATAGACTCACTGCAAAACTTGACGCTATTTTGAGGGAACGTCAGGCAATGCTCAATGAAATTTACACCGAATCCGAAAAATTTGAGTCAATGGCTCACTGGTACGGCTCTATTCTTGATTCTATACCGTTTTTGGTTTCGGTTCAGGACAATGAAATGAAATGGACGTTTATAAATGCCGCGATGGAAAAAATACTCGGCAAAAAACGTGAAGAAATTATCGGATTGCATTGCAAAAATTGGGGACTCAATATCTGCGATACAGAGAATTGCGCTGTTGAATGCGCGAAACGCGGGAGAAAACAGTCATTCTTTTTGAACGGGGCTGTGTCTTATCAGGTCGATACGGAAATTCTCAGGGATGTACGCGGCAAGATAACAGGCTTTATCGAAGTTATACAGGATATTACAGAGTTAGAGCAGCTTGCGAAAAAACAAGCTGAGGCAAAAGCCGCAAGCGAAGCCAAATCCGCGTTTTTAGCCAATATGAGCCACGAGATACGCACTCCGCTCAACGCAATCGTCGGCATGACTTCAATAGGCATATCCGCGGCTGACCCTGATCGAATGAAGTATTGCTTCACAAAAATAGAAGACGCGTCGAAACACCTGCTCGGCGTCATCAACGATATTTTGGATATGTCAAAAATCGAATCGGGTAAATTTGAGCTATCGCCGACTGAATTTGTTTTCGAAAATATGCTGCGCCGTGTCGTTGGCGTAGTAAACTTCCGGATTGATGAGAAAAAACAGAAATTTGAAGTGCATATCGGCAAGCATATCCCCAAAAACCTGATTGGCGACGACCAACGGCTGGCGCAGGTAATCACAAACTTGCTGTCCAACGCAGTAAAGTTCACGCCCGAACATGGAACTATCAGCCTTGACACTGAGATTTTGGGTGAAGAAAACGGCATATATACAATACAGTTTAAAGTGACTGATACAGGTATAGGTATAAGCCCGGAGCAGCAGGCCCGGCTATTCCAGTCATTTCAGCAGGCTGAAAGCGATACCACGCGTAAATTCGGCGGTACGGGCCTTGGACTCTCAATTTCAAGAAACATCGTGGAAATGATGGGGGGAGAAATATGGGTGGAATCAGAGATTAATAAAGGCTCTGCGTTTGTATTTACGGTTCGGATGAAACGTGGTGAAACTAAAATACAGGGGTTGTTGACTTCTGACGTGAACATAGAAAATTTACGCATACTGGCTGTGGACGACGAACCTGACGTGCTGGTATTCTTCAAAGATTTGACGCAGGAATTGAAGATAAACTGCGATGTAGTCATAAACGGCGAAGAAGCGCTTGATATAGTGGAAAAGAAAGGCGCGTATAATATATATTTCGTCAACCGGAATCTGCCGGACATAGACGGAATCGAACTGGCAAAAAAACTGAAAGACAAAGTGATTGAGCCGGGAAAATCTGTAGTGATCATGATATCTGCGGCTGAATGGAGCGTAGTGGAAGACGAAGCGAAAAAAGCCGGAATTGATAAATTCGTATCAAAGCCCCTCTTTCCGTCGATGCTTGTAAATATTATAAATGAATGCCTCGGATTTAATTCAAAAGTAGAGGAAGAGAAGCTGACGGACAATACCGGTATATTTAAAAATCGCCGTATTTTGCTGGCAGAGGACATCGAAATCAACCGGGATATAGTTTTTGCGCTGCTTGAGCCGACGGGTCTGGAGATAGAGTGCGCGTTAAACGGCGCGGAAGCCGTCCGTATGTTCAGCGAAGAGCCTCAGAGATATGAAATGATATTCATGGACGTTCAAATGCCCGAAATGGACGGTTACGAATCGACGCGCCGCATCAGGGCACTCGATATTCCGGAATCTAAGACAATACCGATTATTGCGATGACTGCCAATGTATTCCGTGAGGACATCGAAAAGTGTTTCGAATCCGGTATGAACGGGCATGTTGGCAAACCGATAGATATTGATGAAGTTATCCAGCAGATAAAGCAATATTTAACAAATGCATAGATTATTATTACCAGTTTGATTAGTTATGAAATTCTATAAGCCCTGATATATTTATTTACGTAAAATATTAATAAAAAGCCACTTTTATTTTAAAAGGGGCTTTTTTATTAGCGCGTAAATTCTAAATAACTATTTTGAATTTATAGCATATAATATAATAATATGCTATAAAATTATAATATGCCGTAAATAGATCAAATGACAAAAATATTTTATAAATACGGGGGAATTTTTCATGTTATTGGAAACAATAGCCACTATAATAATGAACTGTACATATTTATTCCTGAAAGTTTCATCAAATGGAGAGTTTCCCTCGCCGCTTAGTTCAGCAAAAGAAAAAGAACATTTTTTGAAATACAAAGAAGGCGATCTGGAATCCCGGAATATTCTTATAGAAAGAAATTTAAGGCTTGTCGCTCATATCGTAAAAAAATATTATACAACTTATAAAGATCAGGACGATTTAATATCTATAGGCACAATCGGGCTAATAAAAGCGATTGATACATATAATACCGAAAACGGCGCAAGATTTGCCACTTATGCCTGCACATGCGTGAAAAACGAAATACTTATGTATTTCCGGTCAATAAAAAAAATACAGTGTGAAACGTCGATATATGACTCTATAGACGTGGATAAAGACGGAAATCCATTGACTTATATCGAGCTTATAAGCTGCGAGGACACGATAGCAGACGATCTTGACACAAAAATAAAAAGCGATTACGCGCAAAAAATAATCGAAACTAAACTCACCAAGAGAGAAAAAGAAATAATAAAAATGCGGTATGGTATAGATAATATAAAGCCTAAAACCCAAAAAGAAGTATCGGTCGTTTTAGGAATATCAAGGTCGTATGTGTAGGACATCGGTTATGGACAACGCAGGAATGGGCGAAAAGTCAATAAATTTTAATTAAAAAGTAAAAAAGCGACCGTTCATTATGCTTTTTTCTTTTTTTTGCTTGACTTTTTTAATTTAATAATGTATAATCAAACTTACGAGTTGCAAACTTATAAGTTTATTATTTTTGAGGGGTAATTATTTTTATGTTTATTGGTAGAAATACAGAGTTGAAAAAATTGAATGAAATGTACGCGAGCAATAAATTTGAGTGCGCTATTATTTACGGGAGACGGCGCGTCGGGAAAACTACGCTCATCAAAGAATTTATAAAGGATAAAAAAGCAATCTATTTTCTCGCCCGCGAGGCAGACGGAGGAGCAAATCTTAACGGGTTCAGCAACGATATTTATGCCGTTACCGCGAAAGAACTAGCTAAAAAGGCCTTTTTCTCTGATTGGGAAAGTACTTTTGATTATATCTATCAAATATCTAAGGACAACAGAATCATACTGGTTATTGATGAGTACCCGTTCCTTGCGGGAGGATACCGTCCGATTTCTTCTATTTTGCAAGCACATATAGATAACCAATTTAAGGATAGCAAATTGTTTTTAATTCTTTGCGGATCAAGCATGAGCTTTATGGAGTATCAGGTTCTCGGCTATAAAAGCCCGCTTTACGGCAGACGGACGGCGCAGTTTAAAATACTACCGTTCAATTTTTTTGAATCGCTGCCATTTTACAACGGTTTTGATTCCGTTGATAAAGCGATACTGTATGGAATGACCGGCGGCATACCAGAGTATTTAAATAAAATTAACACAAATAAATCGGTACCGGAAAACATAATAGATTTATTTTTAACGCCTTCCGGGCTTTTGTTTGAAGAACCTTCAAATTTATTGAAACAGGAACTGCGTGAGCCAGCTACTTATAATAGTATCATAGAAGCTATTGCAAGCGGGGCTTCAAGACTGAATGAGATTGCCACAAAGTGCGGAACAGAGAGCAACAAATGCGCTAAATATCTTAAATCGTTGATTTCGCTTGGTATCGTGAAAAAAGAACTGCCCGTCACCGAAACATCGTCTAAAAAAAGCATTTATCTTTTGGATGATATGATGTTCAGATTTTGGTATCGTTTTGTCTTTACTAATATGAGCGGCATTGTATCAGATTTAGGCGAGGCTATATTCAATTATGAAGTCAAAGAAGAACTCCCTGCTTATATGGGATTTGTTTTTGAAGAAATATGCAAGCAATATATGGTAGAAGAAGCGAAAAAAAATAATCTGCCGTTTTTACCCGGGAAAATCGGCAGATGGTGGGGTAATAATCCGCGCGAAAAACGTCAGGAGGAAATCGATATTCTGACTTACCGTAAGGATAACGCCCTTTTCTGCGAATGTAAGTGGACAAATGCACCGACGGATATGGATGTGTTGACTGCGTTGAAAAAAAAATCCGAATTATTTAGTTATAAAAATAAATTGTATTGGATGTTTTCCAAAACAGGTTTTACGGATAGGCTCGTTGCTGAAGCTGGCAAGCAAACGAATGTCCGGCTTGTACGGTTTGAGGATATGATTTTAGAAATTTAACGCGTTTGATTCCTGTAATAGCCAATAAATATACACAATTTTATGATATATGTCGGTTATTGCAATTCAAAATCGAAATATAGCGATGAAATGAAAACAAAATCGAACCGAGAATATTGGATAGAAAAAATTGAAGAAAACATCGCGAGGGATAATCGAAATAATTTGAAATTGAAAGAGATAGGCTGGATAACTGTCCACTTTTGGGAAAAAGAAGTCAAAAGTAATCTTGATAAATGTTTAGAAAAAATCTTATCAATACTAATAAATCAAATCGGGCGAAGATAAATAAAAACTGCCACAACATATTATGAAAATCCATATTGGATATAATTTTTCTGACGGAAATATTATGAATATCGTAAAATTTGCTCTCGCTCTACGAGAGCTTTTTGTGTCGTTCGGAAGATTATAAATTACTCATTTTCCGTAGACAAACCCTCTAAATACTCCGCTACATTATGGATTACTTTTCCGTCGCCAATATCGACTTATCGCAAAAAAAGTCACTTAATTATTTATTTAATCGGTATATGTAAATCTTATTTTTAATAACTATTTAATGAGGTGATTTTGATGGAAAAAACAAAACCCAATCCTAAAACAGACGGTATAACCGTGCAAAACATTTATAAAAAAACTGCGGAAAACATAAAAATTCAAGATATATTAATAAAATCATATATAATATTTATACGCAAAGAGGTAGAAAAATGCTTGCAATTTTAAAATCGGTATGTTATACTGACTGTAATGAACGGTCGCTTATTTTTGGAGGTACAATATGTATGCAGAAATAAGCAATCCAATGGATTATAAAGCCGCGTTTTATATCCGTTTATCAAAGGAGGACGGAAATACAGGCGAATCTGAAAGTATAACAAATCAACGCAGTCTTTTAAACGGCTTTGCGGAACAGCACAGACTTAACATAGTCAGCGAATTTATTGACGACGGCGTTTCGGGGACAAGTTTTGACCGTCCGGATTTTAACAAAATGATTGAAGCGATATTAAATAAAAAAGTAAACATGGTCGTCACGAAAGATTTATCAAGGCTTGGCAGGGATTATATCCAAACGGGATATTATTTAGAAAAGTTTTTCCCTGAAAACCGGGTGAGATATATTTCGCTTTTAGACGGAATCGACACCGGCACGAATAATCATAACAACGACATTACGCCGTTTAAAGCAATCATGAACGATATGTACGCAAAAGATATATCGCAGAAAATCAGGAGCGTTAAAGAGGACAAACAAAAAAAAGGACAATTTATCGGAGGGAAGGCGGCTTACGGTTATAAAAAATCACCGAACGAAAAAAATAAGATTATTATTGACGAAGAAGCGGCGAATATCGTTCGCAGAATATTTACTCTTGCCGCTTCGGGTAAGTCCTGCCGGGAAATTGCAGTCATTCTAAACCGCGAAAAAATAATAACACCGTCGGATTACGCCGGAATCGAAATTACAAGCAACGGAAGATATAAAGGCTTATGGAGTTCTGAACGAGTGGCGTTTATGCTTCAAAACGAGGTTTATATCGGCAACATGGTGCAGGGACGCGTTAAGAAAATCAACTATAAATCAAAAAAAGTTTTGAAACTTCCGCCGTCTGAGTGGGCTATTGTTGAGAATACGCACGAAGCCATAATCGAAAAAGACACGTTTGATACTGTGCAGGTTTTAATATCTAAACGCAAGAAAACCCGTGAAAGAACGCATAATTATCTGTTAAAAGGGCTTGTATATTGCCACGAATGTGGCTATGTGTTGTCTGTGATAAACCGTAAGTTAGCGAAATGCAGAGAAGTTTTATACTTTGTGTGCAGGACTTATCAGCGGTTTACAAACGAAAAAAAATGCACTATACATTACGCGAAAGTCGAGGACGTTACAAACGCCGTTTTAAATCAGATTAAAGAAGTTTGTGAAAAATACTTAAATCTTTCGGATATGCAAAATATCGCAGAGGTTGAAATAGCAAAATGCGAATCAAATTCCAAAGGCGAAAACGAAATAAAAGAACTCGAATCAAAAATCGAGTTCCTGACAGGTAAATTAGACCAAGTTTATACAGATAAATTAAACGATATACTTTCGCCCGAAGATTTTGAGAGAATTTACAGCAAAATAAAAGAAGAACGCCACAATTATAACGATAAACTGAACTCGTTGAAAAAGAAAGCGGAAAATAAAATCGACAATCCCGCCAAAGCCAAAGAACTTGCGGAACGGTTTATTAATGAAATCGACGTGAATAGGGAATTGATATGCAGTTTAATCGAACGCATTGAAATCACCGAAACCCGCGGTATTATCGTGTATTGGACGTTCAGCCAGTTTAATCAGGTTTGACCGTTTACAATAAGCGGGTTCCAATGTATCGAGAATTGAAAAACAGGCGCTGTCAAAAATCCAGTCATATTTAAAATCAAAAACACTTATGTGATATTATTTAAAATTAAACAATATTATATCACAATAAAAATTTTATTCGCAAAAAAATCGGGGATAATTTCCCCGATTTTTTTATGACTTGATTAATTCTATCGAATTTTATTTTTACCCTGTGACGCCGGTTCTCTCGATGCCCTGTATCAAAAAGTTCTGACCGATAAGATATACTACTAAAAGCGGCGCGATAATCATAAGCCCGCATGTGTTTCTTATCGCGGACTGATATATCGTCGAAGCCTGTATAGCAGCCGTGCTTTGAACTAATGTCCTCGGTATCTTGACTATTCTGGGCAATAAATACGGCCCGGTGTCTGTAGTAAACAGATTGACATAAAATTCGTCTGTCCACTGCCATGTAAATGCAAACAGGAATATTGTTACCATCATCGGTATCGCGTTTGGAAGTATAATTGTAAAATATGTCTTGAACACGCCTGCTCCGTCAACATAAGCCGCTTCTTCCATTTCGTCGGGGAACCCTTTGAAAAATTGTCGCATGACCAGTATATATAATCCGTTCTTGAATGCCAGCCCCGTTACTGACAGAAGCGCGAGAGGCCAGTATGAATTTATTAAATTTATCTTCAGGTCTTTTGCGACCGTGACCCCCATGAATTTTCTTATGATCTCATATATTTTAAGAAAATCAAAATATCTGAACTTCATGAACATTGAAAACTGGAGCGTCTGGTGCGGAACTATAAGCGTGAAAATTACAAGGCCGAATATTAAACTGTTGAATTTAAATTTAAATTTTGAAAATCCGTATCCCACAAGTGTGCATATAAACATCTGGGAAACTGCGCACAAAAGCGATAATATAGCCGTGCTTGTCAGAGCTTTATAATAATCGTTTTCGACTATTATGGCCGTATATGTCCCCAAAGTAGGGGCCCTCGGAACCATTTTGACCGTATTGTCTATAAAATCTTCAGGGCTCATGACAGAACCTGTGATTTTTGCGAAAAACGGCAAAAGGACTACGTAAGATACGCCAACAAGCAATACAAGCCTGAATAATACCCAAATGACTTTCTGGAAAAAGAACACTGAAAGATATTTGATTCTTAATCTTTTGAGCAAAGAAGTTCTTTCAAAATCGACCCTTATTTTATTTTTTGACTCTTTTTTGACTTTGGTCGAGGTTTGGTCTGTTGCGTTCATAAATTATTTCTCTCCTTTCACCTTAATTTTCACGCCGCTGATAGAACACGAAGCTTGAAACGATAAGCCCCACCACAGCAATCATCAGTATTACTATTATAAAATACATCCATGCCATCGCCGACGACAAAACCTGTCCCCCCGGCTCGTCATAAGTAAATTCTATCAGCCGCATAACCGTGTTTGATTTTGCCGTAAAAGAATCTATAACTGTATATATGGCATTGACGAAAATCATAGGGCTTATCATCGGGAATGTTATTTTCCAGAATGTTTCCCACGCTGACGCGCCTTCCATAAATGCTGACTCGTATATAGTGGGCGAGATCGACTGTAAGCCTCCTAAGAATATAAGCATCTGAACACCGGATCTGTTTATTATATTATATATATTATTAACCGCGTTGACTATATATATAACCAAATCTATGCTCACGCCCTTCATGCTCATGAAGAGCCATTCAAAGTCGAATACCGACACAATACTCGTTACCGATGTATCCGTAGTGGCGGCATTGTCTGAAGTGCCCGTCGCTATAGAACGGCTCGTATCAGACAAATATGACAGCATTTCGTTTCCCTGGTCGATTCTGTCTATAATACCGGTGGCAAGTATGACCGGGATAAAGAATATTGCCCTGAATACTGCTCTTCCCGTCATTTTCTGGTTGAGCAGAATAGCCATAAATAACGCGAATATAACGATTGCGGGTATATCAAATATCAGCTGCCGTATGCCAAGCGTCAAAGTCATGACAAAATTCGGGTTGTCAAAAAGCGCTTCCTGATAATTTTTAAAACCTACCCACTCAGCGTTGAATCCCCCGCCTGTCAGAACTTTTACTTCCGTAAAACTGAAATGTATAGACTCAAACACAATCGGCAGATATATTACTATAAATCCAATTACGAACGGAGCTATAAAAAACCAGCCGGAACGGGCTTTTATTCTATCGAGGGACGAAGCGCGTTTTTTCTTTTTCGGAGCGTTTATTTCCGGTTTGTTTACTTCTACTTCTGTATTTTGCATTTGTTTTCTCTCCTCTCGATAAAATTAACTTACTTTTAAGAACCACATAGGCTCTAAAACATACTCTTTGCTGCCGTCTGTCACAGTCGTTTCGGCGCTGTTATAGTTTAATATAAACGACGTGCCGCCCTCATAAGTAACTTTTACGACGTTTAAAGCAAGAAATTCGTGGCCAATAATCTGCTTAGATTTTACTGGCTTGAGCGCGCTGTTGATAATTTCGTATGTATCAAGCATAGTTTCCAGCCACATGTTATAATCCACAGAATAATAAGAGTTAAGTCCCCAGTTCCATGCTTCTTTAAGCCTGTTCGCGTTCTGGTAACACAGTATAAAATACGGGCTCGCGCCGCTTTCTATGGCTTTAAGCAAATCATAATCGTAATCTCCGGCCATATTTATCGGAGTCCCTGCGATATTTATACATCCGTGAGTTACCATTGCGTAGAACGGGACTCCTTCGCTCTGATTCATATAACGGCTGCTGTCAAGGTCTACGTTTATAATAGAATCAAGATACCTGAATGCGTAAGCGTTGGCTTCGTCGGCGAGAAGATTTCCGTGGTCTTCATACATTTTGTCAAATAATTCGGTTACATACCCTTTTGCGTCCATACGGTTCACAAGGCTCTTTTTATAATGATTGGAATGCAACTCTCTCGCAAGCGAAACCACCGAAAGCGCGCCTACTTCAAATTTATCATAGTCTTTCATGGCTTTGGTGTACATCTGGTCCATTCTTTCAGGCGCCGTCAGGAAATACGCCCCGCCCATGCGCCCGAAATCCTGGAACAGATAAATATATTTCTTTTCACGAGAATAAATCTGGTCCATATAACGCGCAAGGTCTTTCTTTGGCGTAAACCCGTCGAGCATCTTCCAGTCCCAGATCATGGCAAAGTCAAGATCCGGATATATATCCGCGCCTTTTTGCGAGGCATATTCGAGCATATCCTGAAATCCCTGTTTTCCGCCCATCGCTTTTTCCACTTTTACGCTCATCGGGGCGGTTCCTTTAAGCCCGTCGTTCATCCAACCGTTGAGCCTGAATTTAAGATTATATATCCCTTCTTCGTTAAGCTCGTCTATTATTGTCCCTATATCATCAAAAGTATTGAGCGGGGTCCTGCCGACATACGGGAATCCGAAGATATATTCGGCGGTTTTGACTATTCCCAATGATTCTATAAACAACGGTATATCAGTTCCGTCGTCTGCCATCGGGACAAGCTCGCCTTTATCTATCAGATATTGCCTGTAAGCCTTAGCCATTCCGACATAAGTTGCTTCATATCCCCCGTTCGGGTTTTTAGGATTGCCGTTTTCGTCGCTTGAGAGCATTATATATCTGATAATATAATTCCCCGCGTATTTTCTTCTTGAAGCGACGGTTATAAGGCTGTTTATGCCTTTTGTCTCAAAATCGAGATTATATTCGTCCATCGGCCTTGGGGTAATCATAGACGAAACGCTGTTGTATTTATTCGTGCTCCCGCCGGCCTCAGTCGTAATTTCCGCCATGACGTCGCCTTCTTCTATAATTGCTACAAAACCGTCCCATCTTTCTTCGATTTCCGGTTCGGGGACTTTTTCGTATTCGTTGCCGTCCTCGTCGACAAAAATCTGTTTGGCTGAGTTAATCTGGGTTCCGGTTTCGTCGTAATAAAGCGTCTTGAGTTCTGAAACTTCGTTGCCGTCAGCGTCTTCCGAAACTTCAGTAACAGTTACTGGTTCTTCGAGCCTGTTTCCGTTTTCGTCATAATAAGCTTCCTCCGGCTCTACTTTGGTCGTTCTTACGATTTCATAGTTTTCGACTGCACCGTACACCGGCATTCTCCATCTTCTCGTATGGTTTCCGCCGCCTACTTTATAGAACGAAAAGTCGGGCCCGTATAATTTATTAGTAACGATAAACGCCGTGTCATTTATATCCTCGTATCTCATCAGGGCTCCGGAGCCGTCGGGGATAAACGTATATCCTGTGTTCCCTCTCTGACCCGCTCCCAAATACGGCAGGACGTTTATATAAGCAATTTTATAAGTTGATTCGTCAAATCTTATACCGTTTGCCGGAAGCCTCATATAGAGCCCCTGCTCGTCGATATAATATTCCAGTGACATTTTAACCAGAGGCGGCGCTTTGTCTTTTGATTCGTACTCGACTAAATTATGGTCTTCGTCCATCTGCTCGAAAGTATATTTAGTATATAATTTAATAAAGCCTTCTATCTGGTTAAGCTCGCGTTCCGAGGCGTTGGGGTCAAAGACATAAATCGCGTAAAATCTCGTTATCGGATACGTAACCTGAAGTTCTTTTTTAGCCCTGTCTGTCAAATCCTCGGCGTTTGCGTCCTTGAGAGTATAATACGCTTCCATTTTGGCTAAATCTCTCGGATTGGTTATAAGCTCGAGTATTTTGGTTTCAAACGATTCCCTCTCGATCATTCTGGGAACCAGTTTTCTCTTCTCTTCTTTTCCAAGAGTGTACTCAACGCGTATGCCGCCTTTTATTTTTTTCATTTTTATTTGCCTGTTCATCGCGGCATCCCTGAACGAGTAGAAAAAATTAAATTTATCCGCTTCTGAATATCTGACTATAATCTGAGACAGCAGCTTGTATTTTACTTCGTCACTTGATGCCGAACCGGCCAGTCCGACGTCATATGGGTTAGAGAACAAAATCTGACCCGTTGCGATTTCTTTTATCGCGATTTCGCCGGTATCGTACTGATAATATAACTCAAACCCGTCTTTTACGAGAGTAGGCTCTCCGTTAGGCAGCCATGTCGTCACCGCGTTTTTACCCGTACCCTCTATGTGCTCAACGGTTTTTGCGCCGAAATCTTTCAGTTTTTCATCGGGATTTTCATAAACTGTGCTTATAAACAGTTTTATTCTTTCCGCTTCCAGCTTGGCTTCGTCTTCTTCGTCTTCTTCGTCTGCCGCCCAAACCGAAATGGCGATAAACGGCATGCAGCCTATAATCATTATCAGCGCGATAAACAGCGCAAGAAGTTTTTTAGCGATACTGTTTTTATTATTTAATATTTCTGTTTGCATTATAATATATCCTCCTTTCTTAAATTATATCATCATAATCGGTATGAGACTTCGACGTAGATGCTGTTTATAAACTGTATCATTTTCATAAGCAGGCCCGAGAACAGCATCGTAACGAACATAATAAACGCCATTCCCACGATAGAGCCGATTGCCGTCACAACGTTCTTGCCCAGTGAGTAATCGTGTATTACCATTGTCCCGAAGAACAGCAGCATTCCGACCCAGACAAACATTACTCCGCCTACCATACTGAGAATCTGCAACTCGTCGAGAGTAATAATATGTGTAGCCAGTGTCGAGAAGAACACTATGGGTATTATCGGGATCAGTGCATAGCATGTTACCATGTATATATCTTTCATGCTTCCCTCGCCGTCAAAGAGCGTCGTAAGACACCAGTTTGCTATGACCCAGAGAGTCACGGGAAGGATTACAGATATAGACTCGCCGATAAAATTATTATATATCCCTTCCGGGTTTACTATAAACGCCTCGCCTATTGCTTTGTAGATATAAACCGCGCACGCAAGGAACAGATATATAGTCGCGGCAAGCGGGGAACCTCTCTTTTCATGCTTCATGTCCCAGAATCCGTCAAACGGGTGGAATATTATATATAATCCGTAAAGCATGTGGCTTCCCAATTTCAGTTTTCTGCCGTATCTTATCTGGTCCCTTTTGTTTACTTTGTTCGCGTGTTTCATAAACAGCGAGAACCCCGTGAAGAAAATAATCAGGAAAATCGGGATAACTATAACGTTATTCTCTATCCATAATTTTCTGTACATTTTGAACGACTGCGAATAACTCTTGGTGTCCATCGCGAATCTGAACTGCCTCATGGCAGCCTGATATTCGCCGTCCCTGTACAAACTTTTGCCTATGCCGATATAAGCTAAGTCGGAGTTATTGTTTCTTTTCAATATTTCTTTCCATGAATTAACCGCATTGTCATACTGCCTGTTTCTTTGATTTTCAAGCGCCGCAATAATTATATCGCCGTACGCCGTACGCTTATATACTGTAAAAGACGAAAGCGTTTTATCTAATAAAAGCATTTTCGTTCCCTGATAAGCCACGGCCTGAATACTCTGTATATTTCCGAAGTACTGGCCCTCGTCGCCGAAGATAAACAATAATCTTCCGTCCTCGTCGTAAGTAAATACTTTTTGCCTTGCTTCGTCGATTATACTCCACGTTGCCTCAGGCCCGATGGCGATACCGATAATTCTGGACGCGCCGCCTCTTCCGGCTCTGTTAGTCATGGCGTAAATCTCACCGTCGGGACTTGAGAATCCCGAACGCCTCATAACGTCGGCTCCCTGAGGATTTAACCTTTTGACCGGATGATATTCAGATCCTTTGTCAAACATTGCGCTTAACTGCGACGCTTCATCTATCGAAGAAGTCGTGACATACACGAACCCTTCGTCGTCGATAGCGATATTATTATACTCTGTCGCGACGTTTCTGATTGACTGCTGCCTCTGCGCCCTCGTTTGGAAGTTTCTCCAGAATATCATAAACGGGTTTGCGACAGCTTTCTGGGCTCCGACGAATCCCAAAAATTCCCCGTCCGGGCTCATTGATATAATGCCCTGGTTTGTCGTTGAGGAAACGACGTATATTCTCCCCGCGCTGTCCACGACAAGCGCGACGGGCTTGTAAACCGCGCCCTCAGGGAAAACGTCGCTCGAAGGCTGCTCTACTATTCGTACATGTTCGCCGAATTCATATAGCTCGCCGTTGTCTTTATAAGTTTTTCCTTTGCTGAAAACTACTATCCTGTTTTTTTCAGTGTCTGCAACGAATATTTCGTCTTCTGTCGCGTACACTCCCTTGGGTTCGGACAGGCTGTCCGGAACTCCCCACATATTTACAAATGAAGTCAAAATCATTTTCCCGCTGTAGTCCGGGTTTAAAATAACTATCCTGCTGTTTTTCTGATCCGCAATATAAAGTAAGCCGTCGTTGTCAATACACAAATCCTGCGGGCCGTCAAGAAGCACAGGGTTATCGTCTTCGTCAAGACCCAAAAAATTATCTATAAGTAAATTTTCCTGCGTTACCCTATTGATATAGGTAGAATCCACGACCTTTTCGGGAACATAGGCGTCGGGCGATTCAACGGGATAAAATCCCCTTGAGGGGTGGTCTGGGTCGCCGTACGTATATATATAAGTAGTATACGTAGTAAACGCCGCTGCCGGCATAGCCAGCGTCAGGATCAAACAAATCAAGAGGGCGATAAACCGAAATACATTTCTTTTGCTTTTTGCTTTTTGCATGCTTCTCGCATCTTCTGTTTTTTGCATTTAAATATTCTCCCCTTTCTTTAATTATTCTTTCATGCCTGACGAAGCCATTGTTTCTATGATATTTGACTGCGAGACCACAAAAACGGCTATCGGAACGACCATCATGATAACGGTCGAAGCCGCTCCGGCTCCCGCCCTGACTATTCCCCCGGCAAGTATCTGCCCGATAGCGTAAGAGAAAGTCTTAAGCTGTTCGCTCTGGATATATATCGACGCACCATAGTTCCAAAGGCCCTGGAAAGAGAATATAATAAGCGTGAGCCATGCCGGTTTTATCATCGGCATCGCTATATACCAGTAAGTCTTAAGTTCTCCCGCGCCGTCCAGACGCGCAGATTCTATAGTACTGTCCGGGATTGCCGTTTCTATAAACTGCCCCATCAGATAAAGTCCCAGAGTAGTGCAGAAAGCGGGAATTAATATAGCCAGATAAGTGTCAACCCAGCCCAGTATGCTCATAGTCAAAAAGTTTGTGATAGACGTAACCGTAGCGTTAAACATAAGCGATAGGGTGATTATCCTAAACATCCCGTTCGCTCCGGGAAATTTTACTTTTTTCAGGGCATACGCCGAAAGCGAAGATAAAACCAAGTTCCCGAAAGTTCCGACGGTCGATATTAATATAGTATTAAATATATATCTCGAAAACGGAACCCACGAAGTACTCATCAGCCTGAATAAGTCCCCGTAGTTTTTCATAGTCGGGTTCACAACATAAAATCTCGGAGGGAAAACCCAAAGTTCGTCGAGGGGCTTCAGCGATTGCATTATAGCGTAAAACATCGGTATAAACATGAAAGCCCCGAATATTATCAAAATCGCGTTTATTGCAATATCTCCGCCCAAAGAGCGGTTTAGCGCATGATTATGCTTTTTTATTCTCAACTTAGCCATATTTATGTACCTACCTTTGACAATAATCTGTTGACAAGCAAGTTTGCTCCTACCATTAAGAAGAAGAGCAGAGTTGCGATTGCCGACGCGTAACCCATTTCAAATCTTATGCTCCCGTAGTCGTCGAGATGGTGCATTATCGTGTGCGCTGAATACTCGACCGAAGGGAACCCGCACAGAGCCGTAACTATCGCCCCGAAACCGAAAGAACCAGTTATAGTCATAACCGCGCCGAACATAAGCTGATTTTTCATTAATGGCAGGGTAACATACCAGAGTTCCTGCCACCTGTTTCTGATACCGTCGACCGCGCCCGCTTCGTAATACGACCGGTCGACGGTCTGGAGTCCTGCGATAAAAGCAAGAAACGAAGTTCCCAGCGACAGCCACAGCGCAACTACTATACACAACCCCATCGTGTAATCTTTGTTCTGAAACCAGAGTATGGGAGAACTGATAAAATTAAATCTGATAAGCAGGCTGTTTGCGTACCCGTACTGGTCTGAACTGAAAATTACCTGCCAGATCATGTACACCTGGCCCGATATAGACGGAGCGTAGAATATTAACGTTACAAACGCCCTCATTTTGGGTGAAAGCTCATTTATGAACCACGCCATCATAAACGAGAGCACATAGCTTATAGGCCCCGTTACAGCCGCAAATACAAAAGTATTTGTTATAGCTTTCAGGAATGTGTCGTCGTCAAGAAGAAGCCTTATATAATTATCCAAGAAAACAAATTTCGGCCACTCCAGCATATTGAAAATCGTAAAACTGAAAAAGAGAGATAAAACAATAGGCAAAACCGTAAAAATCAAAAACAGAATAAAAAACGGGGCAACCATGAAATATCCGACTTTATTGACCCTCATTTCTCTTAGCGTCCATTGCCATTTTGTCATGTCGCCCCTGTTGACGGCTTGCTTTTTTACAGTGGCTTCGCCGTCTCCCGGGCTTATCGGTTTGTCTGACATGAAACCTTTCCTCCTTAAATTAAATTTATAATTAATAATTTCCAAATTGATTTTTAATTTTAATATTTATTATTTCGCAATCGCTTATAATTTTTATTCTGAAATATCGTCTATAACTAATTTCTTTCCGAGTTTATCGCGTGGTATTACCGACATGTTAAACTCAGATCTCTTTCTCGAAAGTTCTTTGTCTATATCGACAAGATAGTCCTGTATTTGCTCGACTGCCGAAGCACCGTCGTTATAAACTGCTTTCCATGCGAAATCTACGTATCTCTGGACTATATATCCTCCGGGGACTTCTGGGACTGCTTCAAGATGCTTGAACTGTTCCTGAAGGTTTTCGTAATCTGCCGTAGGCCACGGCATATTTCCGAGAGCTTCGAGGTTGGCCGTAGGATATTTTGCGGCGGCTCCCATCATTGCGACTAATTCGCTCCCGAAACGTCCCTGCGCTTCTGAGCCTACCCACCACTGCATAAACGCCCACGCATTTGATGTGTTTTCTTTGGCGGCGGAGGACCTCAGCATGAATGTGCAGATTATGCTTCCGGGCGATGTGTTGTCAGATATAATCTTCGTTCCCGTTTCTGATTCCCCGACTACATCGTACAGATAGCCTGTCTCAGCTTCCCATTTTTCGTCTTCGGGCGTTTTTTCTCTGATCGTTCCGGGCAGCGGCACAAACTCCCAAAGCCCGCGTATTTCGGGCGCGAAAACCGTGAGTTGGTTATACGCGTCGTAATACTGAACTGAAATGGGCATATCTCCAGACCTGAAACGGTTTGCAAAGTTAAACTCTACCGGGAATTTATATTCTGTATAAAGTTTTGTCATTCTCTTAAATGAGTCAAGCGCTATATTGTCGTCTAAGTTTATTTCTATGCCGTCGCCTTTATAAATTGGCACGTTCTGCTGGAACATAAAAGTATATAGCGGCAGGATTCCGGGAAGAATCCCGACGTCATAATTTTTCTTCTGCAAAACGGGCACTATATCAAACAATTCGTCCCATGTCGTCGGCACTTCCAGATCAAGGTCAACGAGAATGTCTTTTCTGTAGAACAGCATCGGGAATGTCTGACATTCGGGCAGCGCAAAAACCTGAAGCTTTGATTGATCTTCTATAGTGTCGTCATGAAGCGTAAGCGGGGTCAAAGCCGACGGAGTGAAGAAAGTTCTTACTTCGTCAAAACTCTTTATTTTTCCGTCGCCGCTGCCTTTTGAATAGTCTACTGGGTTTCCTTCTTTATCGTAGTTCAACGGCAATACCGCGCTTCTGATAGCGAAGTTTATAGCGTCGCCTCCCCAGTTGCCAACGGATACGTCAGGACCGACTCCCGCGAGAACCGACGGCAGCAGAGAACCTCCGGCGACTAATTTTAAATTAACCTGTATATTTGTATTTTGGGTAAAAGAGACAATCATTTGCCTGAGCACCTGAGCCTGGTCGCGCCCCGCAAGAGCAAGCCCGCCCATGACCGGAGCGGAAGAACCGAGCCACACTTCGACGACTTTTGATTTGTCTGTTATTTCTTCCATTGCGCCCTGCGAATTGTAATCTGCAAAGAACGACATTATAAACGACGAAAACTCAAAGGCTATTGCCTCGAAGAAATTGGCTTCCGGCTTGGGCAGCTTCTGGTCGATCGGCTGTATTTTTATATAATCTACTTCAAGCGGCTGGTTTCTTCTTTCAAGAAGCCATTCAGCCATACCGCCGATATTTGTCTTGAAATTATCCATTCCGGGGGCGATCCTGTCGGTGTTGTGAGCCATTTTGTCAAGCTGGAGCGCCATTTTTTCAAGCATGACCGTATGCTCTCCCTTTGACCCTATAATCTCTTCTAACTGAGCAGAGATATTCCTAAGGTTCTGGGCTTCATCCCACATACCTTCAAGAACTGCCGGGATCTGTCTTTCAAATCCGTAGTCCCTGTAAGCGTCGGGCGTAGCACCGGTTATCATTCTGATTTTTCTGTACATTTCGTTGAGGTGCATAACGCTGTCCTCAACCTGTCCGAGCAATTCGGCCATATCTCCGAGGGCAACTTCAAATTCAATAACATGATGTCCTTCTGACAGATAAAATTCAAAAAACTTTTTTGTTTTATTTTTGCCCTCGCCGGTTACAGTGCCGTCGTTGAGCGGCTCAACCTGCCAGTCATCCGAAAAATTAAATCTTAGCTTAGCTGATTCCTGAAACGGGATCTCTCCGTCAAGCCTTATTTTTCTCGAAGAATAAACGCCCTGATAAATAGCCTGTTTGAATCTCGGCACGATATAATACCATCCCGAGTCTCCTGCCGGTATATCAAATTCATATCTTATCCATTGACCGCACATCTGCCATTTTCCGCCGCCTATTGAATTTAATCTTATTCTCGACGAATCCTGAGGCTGGGTTATAGCGGAAGTTCTGTCATTAAGCGGATATATAGTTACTTCCGATGTGGCTGCGGGCATCTGAGCCTGTATAAGCTTTATGTCGGCCGTTCCTTTTTTGTCGCCGTACTGCGCCTTTTTTTGCTCCAGATATTCTTCGTATATCGGGACGCTTGGAGCGACGACAAATCTGATTTCGCCTATATAAACCGATTCCCTTACTGCGTCAAGAGTTAAGACATGTTCCCCGGGTGTAAGATAGTATAAAAACGGTTCGGAGACAAATCCAGACGAGTCATCCGTGAGAATTGTTCTCCATTCGGGAGCTTCGGATTTTGACGGCCTTATTTCGTTTTCTTTTATGTCTCTGTCAAATACCGATTCTCCGGTTTCCGGGTCAATTTTATAATCGTCCGTGTATATTTTTGTCATCGTTATGTAGCGGGCTTCTTTGAAAGGCACTTTGTCGTCGATTTTTATCATTCTCTCAATTGCCGAGGTTTTCCCAACTACCTGAAGATAAGTAAATTCTAAATTATACAGTCCTTCTTTTTCTACGGTAAAATTAAACGCTACCGAGCCTTTATCCGGAAGATATATGGCTGTTTTGCCTTTATCAAATAATCCGTTAAATTCTTCTATTGTTTTCTTTACCTCGTCTTTTTGCATTTCCTCATCGGTATATTTCTTTTTCAGAATGTCCATCAAATCGTCAATTTTATTAATGGTTTTACAATCTTCGATTGAATGTTCGGGAATGGAATTTAACGGTATTACTATCGGCGTATCCGAACCGTAAGGCAGTTTCCCGGTTTCTTTAAAATAAAGATCGCTTTTGTCTTTGAGATATTCTGTATATGGAACGGCACTTAATACTTCCCTGACTTCAGCTATTCTCGACTGCTTTTCTGCGTCGGCCTCGGCAGCCGAAACAGTCATAGCGGGCAAGATTGGGATAATCGTTCCGAATATCATCAATAAAGCAAGTAAAATACAGAAATGTCTTTTTTTATTTGACGTCGCTTTATGCTGTTTGATAATTTCACTTTTCATGAAATGCTTTCCTCCCTGTATAGATTCGCTTTGATTTTTTATATTTAATGACACGAATTTCAGTTTTTATTGATTTATTGATTTTAGTTTAGATTAATTTACTCAACCGAACTTTCATGTTCTTAAAATAAGATAATTTAAAAACGTCCGCATTTTATTCTGCCATTTAGAATACTGTGATAATACCAATAAATTAATAAATAGTTAATTGTCGGCTGGTAATTATTAATTGAATATATGCGGCGTTTATATAATTAATGTTTAATTGTGCAAGTTGTTTAATTTATAGTTATTAAATTATGTTAAATTAAACAACTGTTACAATAATATATTAGCACAAGCCTAATATTTTGTCAAGTATGACAATAAAATATTAAATTCGCAAAATTTATAAATCAAAGCGTTTATAAAAGCCAAATTATTACATTGTTATTGTCGATTTATATAACAATTTTCATAAAAATCAATATATAAAAACAAAAAACACAATATTTATTTTTGCTTTTGTTTTCCGTAATTTTAATCCAATTTTCATCAAATTTCGCCGTAAATTCGCAAAAATTTAAACTTGCAAAATTAATTTTCGCAGCATGTATATTCACCATATTTCAAAAAAAACATAATTTATGTTTCTCATATTTTCGGATAAAAAAATGCATTTGAAACCTGTTTTTGTATATGTTGCACAAATTTATTCAAAAAATTTTTACAATTTATATTAAATTCTGTCTTTTTAATAACCCGAAAATTTATATTAAATTTATATTTATTGTTTATTTACGCAAAAAATAACTTATCAAATCTTCGCGCCCGGCTTTTTTAAGAGCTTTCAAAACCCAATCATGATTTTCAGGGTTTCCGCTCTGGAGCAAAGCTCTCTGCATTCTCTTTTCTTCGTATGTTTCCGGGACATATATTTTTTTGCCGTTGAACGGATTAATCCCGGTGTAAAACATACAAGTGGAAGCCGTCCCCGGAGTGGGATAAAAATCCTGAACCTGTTCGGGAGAATAATTCTTTTTTTTCAGGTAAATCGCAAGTTCTATCGCGTTATTAAGAGCGCTTCCGGGGTGCGACGACATAAGATACGGCACAAGATACTGCTCTTTTTTATGTTTTGCGCATAATTTATAATATTCATCATAAAAATTTTCATAAATTTTATTTTTGCATTTGCCCATAATATTTAAAACATTATCGCTTATATGCTCCGGCGCGACTTTTAATTGCCCGCTTATATTATCCCTGACTAATTTTTCAAAAAAACTTTTTCCCGTATTTGATTTATCAAGCATCAGATAATCAAATCTTATTCCCGATCTTATAAAAACTTTTTTTATTTTCGGCAACGCTTCGACTGCTTCTATCAGTTTAATATATTCTCCGTGATCAAATTCCAAATTTTCGCACGGATTTGGAGACAGACATCTTTTATTTTTACACATTCCCGAAGTTAATTGCTTTTGGCACGACGGCTTCCTGAAATTCGCGGTCGGGCCGCCAATATCGTGAATATAACCTTTGAAATCCGGCATATTTGAAATTATTTCGGCTTCTTTCACAACTGATTTTACGCTTCGCGACCTCACGCTGCGTCCCTGATGAAAAGATAAGGCGCAAAAATTACACCCGCCGAAACAGCCCCTTGTATGCGTTATCGAAAATTTTACTTCGCTTATCGCCGGAATTGCATCGGGTTTTACTCCGCTAGCCCCCTTTTGAAAGGGGGCGTCACGAAGTGACGGGGGTCTGCCGTTCGGCATAATATCATAAACCGGGTGATAATTTCTCGAATAGGGCAGGGCATAAATCTTATCGAGTTCTTTTTGTTCAAGAGGGGCAAACGGCGGGTTCTGAACCAATATTTTATTATCGTAATATTCAATCACAGCCCTGCCGTTTATATAATCGTTTTCTTCGTACTGTATTTTAAACGCCTGCGCATAAGCAATTTTATCTTCCTTTAATATATTATAATCGCCGCATGTTATATAATCTTTCTTGAAATTATCAAGATATTCTTTTCCGCACAAAACAACCGTGCCTTTTACGCCCTTGATTTTTTTGACGAGTATGCCGATTTTTAAAAGCTCCGCGATTTTCGCGATTGATTTTTCGCCCATTCCGTAAGATAAAATATCCGCGCCGGAATCTACAAGTATGCTTCGCCTGACTTTGTTGTCCCAGTAATCGTAATGCGCGAATCTTCTCAGCGACGCTTCAAGCCCGCCGATGATTATGGGTATATCGCCGTAGCTTTGTCTTATTAAATTGCAATAGACAATAACGGCCCTGTCGGGTCTTAATCCGGTTTTCCCGCCGGGTGAATAATAATCATAATTTCTTCTTTTTTTGCTTGCCGTATAATGCGCGACCATTGAGTCAATATTACCGCTCGAAACTAAAAAGCCGAGTTTAGGCTTGCCCAATTTTTTTATATCGTCAGTATTTCTCCAGTTCGGCTGAGCGATAATCCCGATTGTATAACCGAGGCTTTCCAAATATCTTGTTATAATAGCCGCGCCGAACGAAGGGTGATCGACATAAGCGTCGCCGCAAACATAAACAAAGTCGAGGGAATCAATGCCCCGACTTTTCATGTCTTCTTTTGTTATTGGAAGAAACCGAAAATCGTTTGTATTCATAATATCCATAAATATTAATACTCCAGAAAACAAAAAAAATAAATCTGTCCGGAATATTATTATATCTCCCGATTTTTAATATTCTCTGAACAGATTTTATTTTCGCAGAATTTATGTTATTCCGCAGGTTTTATATTATATTTTATATTATCGTCCTCAACAGTAACTAAAACTTTATCGTCTTTTTTTATTCTGTTTTCAAGCATTTCAAGAGCGAACGTGTCCTCGATTTTTCGCTGTATAGCGCGCCGTAACGGTCTTGCTCCGTATATAGGATCATAACCCTCTTTGCTTAACAAATCAACGCATTTTTCGTCAAATTCTATATCTACTCCCATAGGTCTGATACGTATTTTTATTTCATCGAGCATTTTGACCGTAATTTGTTTTATTTCGTCGTTTGTGAGTTTCGCGAATGTGATTATTTCGTCGATTCTGTTCAAAAATTCCGGCCTGAACGTTGATTTTAACGCCTCAAGCGATTTTGATTTGTGAATCTCGTCAGATTGTTCGCCGCTCTCTTTAGATGTAAATCCTAACAGCTTGCCACCGCCGATAAAATTATCCGCGCCGACGTTTGAAGTCATGATTAGCACAGTATTCTTGAAATCAACTTTTCTGCCGTGAGCATCTGTTAAAATGCCGTCCTCTAATATTTGCAGCAATATATTAAACACATCAGGGTGAGCTTTTTCTATCTCGTCGAATAATATAACAGAATACGGCTTTTTCCTGATTTTCTCAGTAAGCTGTCCCGCGTCGTCGTAACCCACGTATCCCGGCGGAGACCCTATAAGTTTTGACACGCTGTGCTTTTCCATAAATTCAGACATATCTACTCGTATCATAGAATTTTCGTCGCCGAACAAAGTCTCAGACAAAGCCTTGCAGACTTCGGTTTTCCCAACTCCCGTAGGCCCTAAGAATATAAACGAGCCTGCCGGGCGTTTCGGATCTTTTAACCCGACCCTGCTTCTCCTGATTGCCCGTGCTATAGCGTTTACGGCTTCGTTCTGCCCGACTATTCTCTTATGCAGCGCTTCCTCAAGATTGACTAATTTATCGGCTTCTTCTTTCAATAATTGCTTAACCGGAATATGCGTCCATGCAGTAACTATATCCGCGATATTATCTTCTGTTATCGAAATCTTTGATGTATCTCTTTTATTTACCCATTCTTTTTGCCGGGTAATAAATAAATCCTGAAGATTTTTAGCTTCGTCCCTGACTTTCGCCGCCCTCTCAAAATCCTGTGATCTTATTGCTTCTTCTTTTTCGCTGTTTAACTGTTTTATCTGGTTTTCAAGTTCTTTTAAATCAACGGGGAGCACAAGAACCGATATTCTCGCCTTTGAGGCGGCTTCATCGATTAAATCAATCGCTTTGTCCGGCAGATACCTGTCGTTTATATATCTTTTCGAAAGTTTTACGGCTGATACTATTGCTTCATCGGAAATCTTGACTTTGTGATGCGCTTCGTATCTATCCCTCAGGCCTTTTAATATCTCGACAGTTTCTTCTTCAGAAGGCTCGCCGACCATGACGCTCTGGAATCTTCTCTCCAGCGCGGCATCTTTTTCGACGTGCCGCCTGTATTCGTCGGTGGTGGTCGCCCCGACGACCTGAATCTCGCCTCTTGCCAGCGCGGGCTTTAAAATATTCGCCGCGTCTACCGCTCCCTCAGCCGCTCCAGCCCCGATAATCGTATGAATCTCGTCGATAAAAATTATCACGTTTGTGCTTTTCTTTATTTCTTCCATGACGTTTTTGAGCCGCTCCTCAAATTCACCCCTGTATTTCGCGCCGGCAATCATGCCGGATAAATCGAGCGTAACGACTCTCTTGTTTATAAGAGTATCAGGGACGTTTTTTTCGCATATCCTCTGAGCTAATCCTTCAACTACGGCGGTTTTACCAACTCCCGGTTCGCCTATAAGACATGGATTATTTTTAGTGCGTCTCGATAATATCTGCACGACCCTCTCCATTTCGCCGTCCCTGCCGATTATGGGGTCGAGTTTTCCCTGTTCTGCCAGCATTGTCAAATCTTTGCCGTATTGATTTAACACAGGCGTGTTATTTATATTTTTCTTGTTTGGATTTACAGGATTAGCCGTATTAAACTGGCCGGTCATTCCAAATTGCGGCATACCAATTCCGGGGATAAAATCATTTCCGGTCATAGATTTTGCGGACGATGCGTATTCCTGACTTGAAAAATAATTTAATATATCGTTATAGATTAATTCTATATTTGCTCCCTCGGCATTTAATATTTTTATTGCTACGCATTCGTTTTCCTGAAGCAGAGCCATTAAAATATGCTCTGTGCCGATATAATTGTGAAATAAAGACTGCGCCTCGTAAAGCGAAGATGTTATTATACTTTTTGTTCTTGGAGTAAGCGGGATTTGCTCGTCGTCTACTTTATCGCCCATACCGGACATATTCAAAACTTGTGCCCTGACGTTTTCAAACATGATACCGCGGTTTTCAAGAATTTTAGCCGCCCCGCAGTTTTTTTCCATTAATATTCCAAGCAGCAGATGCTCGCTTCCAACATAAGTATGCCCGAAATTGCGGGCTGCGCCCGAAGCGTTGTTGAGCGCGTTCTGCGCGTATTGCGTAAATTTATTTTGCATATATTATCACCTCGATTTGTGTTTTATTATATTTTAATTTCTAAATTTTACAAAAATTTTATCCCAAAACTTCTTTTATATATTGCGCTCTCAAAATATCGCGGTTTGTTTCAGAATCTTTAAATTGCAGGATTAAATTGGCGGGCATGACTTTTACAAGAAGCATATCGAGAGTTTTATAATCAATATCTTTTATGACCCCGTAAGTTATGCCAAGCCGTATCATAGAATAAAGCGATAAAAACTCAGAGCTTGAAATCATATAAGCGTTTTTTATTATCCCGTAAGCCCTTTTTATTTTATCCGTGATCAAATCCTTTGAAGTCCTGAAAATTTCGTTTCTGCCGGTTCTTTCGAGTTCTATTATCTTTTCGGCGACAGTCCTGATTTTATCGAGCGTCTGTTCTTCCGATATGCCCAGCGTAATATTATTGGATATTTGATATAAATCTCCGCCGACTTCGGTTCCTTCTCCGTAAAATCCCCGTATCGTCAGCCCTATTTTAGATAAATCCGCAGTAATATTCTGTACCTTGCGGTTTAACGTAAGCGCGGGCAGATGCAGCATGACAGATACTCTCATTCCAGTGCCGAGATTTGTCGGGCACTGGGTCAGATACCCGAAATTCTCATCGTATGCGTAAGAGAGATTTTCGTCTGTTAGGCTATCAAATTTATTGGCTTCGCCGTATGCTTCGTATATCGCAAACCCCGGTTTTATGCTTTGTATTCTCAAATGATCCTCTTCGTTTACCATGACGTAAAGCCCGTCGTTAATATCCGCGATTAATTCTTTTTCCTCAGGGCTTTTTATAAAATCAAGACTTATTACCCGCTTTTCCATAAGCGCGCCGGTTTCAGCCGAAGAGAGTTTAGAAAAATCTATAAATTCATAAGAATTTTTCCCTTTATTATTAATATTATCAATATTCTTAATTGCGCTGTTGACAGCTTCTATAACTTTTTTTCTGCCTGATGAATTTAATTTTGCAGGAAACGGAAAGTCGCTCAGATTTCGTGCAATTCTTACACGCGAACTTATCGCAATATCACAGTCCGGCCCTAAAGTTAAATTGCCGCCGTCTAATATTTTTTCGACTTCTGTTTCTGTATTATTAATATTATCTGTATTTGTATTCATAAAAATTCTATCCCTTCTGCCTTTCGCTGTTAATTTTTTTTATCTCGTCCCTGATTACTGCGGCTTCCTCAAAATTCTGGTCGGCAATCATTTTTTTTAATTTTATATTAAGTTCCTCGATTTTTCTTTTTGCGGTGATCTGCGTATTTAAATTCTGCGGAATTTTGCCCGTATGCCTCGCTGTTCCGTGAATCCTGATTACATTTGGCTCAAATTCGTTTTTGAACGTTTCATAACATTTCGCACAGCCTGCTTTTGCAGACTGAATAATATCATTAAATGTCGAGCCGCACATAGGGCATATATTATTTTTAGCTGTTTTAGCCGGAGACGAAGAAGAAGCCGACGGCAAAGAAGTCTTATTAAAATTAAGCATGTTAAAAATATCAGATTTGAAATTAAAATCACTATCAACATTATCAAATAAATTCATGTAATTTTGTCCGTATAGTTCTCCCGCGCATGAAGAACATAAATAATTTTCGGTTATGTTTCCGTTTATATTGTTTTTCAAATAAACATTCGCTATATTTTTATTGCATTTTTCACAAAGCATAATTATTGCCTCCTTTAATAATTTAAATTTCAGGTATTTCTATTTCTATTATTCAATCAGAGCAAGCACGGCGTTTTTCAGAATCGCCGAACGCAGGGCGTCTCTCGCGCTTGGCGGCATGATATGTTTTAATATATTATCCGACGTAATATTTAAAATCATACGCGTTTCACGCTGGCTTATTATATCATGATTATATAGATTGGATAAAAAAACTTTTGTCGTATTATAGTCTATAGAATCCCCTACGGCGTTTACAAAATGCATCAAATAAGAAGTTTTATCAAATTGAATCTGTTTTATTTTAATAAAGCCGCCTCCTCCGCGCCTGCTTTCGACTATATAGCCTTTTTCCGGGGTGAAGCGCGAAGTTATGACATAGTTTATCTGGCTTGGGACGCAGCCGAGCATATTTGTTATTTCGCTTCGCCTGAATTCAATAATCCCCTCGTTTTCTTTAAGCATCTGATTAATAATGCTTTCGATCATATCAGATAACAGCACTTTTATTTATCCCTCTTTTCTGTTTGTTTTATTTCGCTTGATTTTGACTTTGACTATTGTTGACTTTTATTTAATTTATATTATATATCAAAGGTCAAAGAAAGTCAAAGTTGATTTTTCGCAATTTTAGTTAATTATACCGGATTATATCTGATTTTAGCATAAAATTAATATATTTTCTTTTGTTTTCTAATTATTTTGATTGATTTTGATATTTTTATACAAATTTTTGATAAATACAAAAAGCCCTCTTTATATTCTTATATAAAAATATAAAGAGGGCAGGGGATTTAGTTTTTGCGTATAATTATTTTGAATTTTAAATTTGCCCTGTTTGTCTGGCAACGATGCTGCCGCCGCAGTATTTCTCGCGCAATTTCGGCTTTTCGATTTTTCCTGTGGCATTTCTCGGCACTGCGTCAAATATTATTTTATACGGGCGTTTATATCTCGGCAACTGGGCGCAAAATTGCGTGATTTCTTCTTCGGAGCAATTCATTCCGGGCTTTATCTCGATAATTGCCGCCGATATTTCCCCAAGCCTCTCATGCGTCAGGCCAATAACCGCAACGTCTTTTATTTTATTAAAACCGCGCAAAAAATCCTCTATCTGAACGGGATATATATTCTCCCCTCCGGTTATTATAACGTCTTTTTTCCTGTCGACAAGATATATAAAGCCGTCCTCGTCTTCTTTTGCCATATCGCCGGTGTACAGCCAGCCGGATTTTAACGTGTCAGCTGTCGCTTTTGGGTCTTTATAATAGCATTTCATAACCCCGTCGCCCGATACTATAAGCTCACCGACTTCGCCGGATTTGACAGGCTCGCCTTTTTCATCGACTATTTTAGTCTGCCAGCCGTGGCCCGCTTTTCCGATAGCTCCGACTTTGTGCGTGTTCTCTATGCCTAAATGCACCGCGCCCGGCCCGATTGATTCAGATAAACCGTAATTTGTGTCGTATTCATGATTGTGAAAGTAATTTTTCCAGCGTTTAACTAAACTCGGGGGAACAGGCTGCGCGCCGATATGCATAAGCCGCCAATTAGACAAATCAAATTCTTTTAAATTTATTTCGCCCCGCTCTATTGCATCGAGAATATCCTGCGCCCACGGGACTAACAGCCAAACGATAGTCGCTCTTTCGTTTGCGGCCGTTTCAATAATCCATTTGGGTTTTGTCCCTCTGAGCAACACTCCTTTGCTTCCTGCGAGAAAACTGCCGAACCAGTGCATTTTCGCCCCGGTATGATAAAGCGGCGGTATGCATAAAAATATATCACCGCGGGTCTGGCCGTGGTGTTTTTGCTCGACTTCGCACGAAAATACAAGGCTCCGGTGGGAATGCAGGATAGCTTTGGGAAAGCCCGTGGTTCCCGACGAGAAATAAATCGCGGCGTTGTCTTCGTCGCATAATTTAATATCCGGCGCGGTTTTTGATTTGTCATGCGTGAGTTTTTCATAGCTTTCCGTGAAATCCGGGCAGTTCCCGCCGTTGCCGCTTATATAAAACAACGATTTAACTTCAGGGATATTATTTTTGATCGCCTGCATTCTGTCAATAAATTCCGGGCCGAACAATAAAACCGAAACGTCTGCGAGTTCAAGGCAATATTTTATTTCATCCGATGTATATCTGAAATTTAGCGGCACCGCAAGAGCCCCCGATTTAAGCACGCCGAAATATACGGGCAGCCATTCTATGCAGTTCATGAGCAAAATCCCGACTTTATCTTCGCGTTTTACGCCGCGCTCAATCAAAAGGTTTGCAAGCTGATTTGCTTTTTCGTCAAATTCGCGCCATGTAATTTCTTTTCTGTATTGATTTTTATGGGCCGTTTCAACAAGCGCGTATTCTTTTGTTTCAGGCGTAGGCTCAAATTCGGGATTTATTTCAGTAAGGCATATTTCATTCCCGTAGAGCGATGCGTTTTTCGCAAGAATTTCTGTGATGGGCATTTTATATTTTCTCCTTTATGCAAATATGCAAATTATTTTGTTATTTCTTCTTTTACTTCGACTGCTTCACCGGTCGCTGTTTTTTCATAGCATGAAAAGCAATCTTCGATGTGTTCTTTTTTCGGAGCTTTTGTCAATAAACTCACGACCGGAACTATTATAAATCCCGCAAGCATAGCAAACGCTCCGGCATTTATCGGCGACTGCAAAATCGACGGGAAATATTTTTTGAAAGCGTCGTTGAAAAATACGTTCATAATAACATTCGCCGCCATGAAAGCCGTGCTGAATATAAAATTGCACCAGACAGATATTTTGGTTACGCGTTTCCAGAATAGCCCGAACAAGAACGGCGCAAGAAAAGACCCGGCTAACGCCCCCCATGATATTCCCATAAGCTGCGCAATCCAGATAACGCTGCCTTTGCTCATGTACTGGAAAACTGCGATAGAAGCCGAAATTGCAATAAATACGACGATAAGCGAGCGAATAATCAAAAGCTGTTTCTTTTCGCTCATTTTTTTGACTATATGTCCTTTCAGAAAATCAAGCGTCAGAGTTGACGAGGAAGCTATGACAAGGGACGAAAGCGTCGATATAGAAGCTGATAAAACTAAAATCAAAACAAGTCCGATAAGCACGACGGGGAATTTTTCAAGTATCTTGGGTATAATAGAATCGTAAATAACGGCTCCCGTATCCGGATTTCTTGCTACGCTGTCAGCATATAAACGTCCGAATCCTCCGAGGAAATAACAGCCGCCGGCTATAACGATAGCAAAAACCGTAGAGATTACCGCGCCTTTTTTTATCATTTTTTCTGATTTTATCGCGTAGAATTTCGAGACCATTTGCGGCAGTCCCCATGTCCCTAAAGAAGTCAGGAGCACAACGCCCAGTAAATTTATCGGGTCAGGCCCGAAGATTTTTGTGAATCCTCCGGCAGTAATATTTGCGCCCGCGTCTTCGATTTTTGAAAGAGAACTCAGAGCCGCGGACAATCCTCCGTTGTCGTTTAAGACAGCCGCGATAACTGCAATAATCCCGACAAGCATGACTATGCCCTGAATAAAATCATTTACGGCAGTCGCGAAATATCCTCCGGCTACGACGTATATCGCGGTAAGAACCGCCATGCCGATAATACAGTATGTAAACGGCACGTCAAAAGCCATTTCGAAAAGACGGGAAAGCCCGTTATATAACGACGCAGTGTATGGGATTAAAAATATAAAGACAATTATTGCCGCGCCTATTTTCAAAGCGTCTGAACTAAATCTTTTGCCGAAAAATTCCGGCATTGTCGAACTTTTCAGATGATGCGTCATAATTCTGGTGCGTCTGCCGAGTATAATCCACGGGAGCAGCGACCCGATAAAAGCGTTGCCTAAGCCTATCCATGTCGCGGCAGAACCGAACCTCCAGCCGAACTGTCCGGCGTATCCGACAAAAATAACCGCCGAGAAATAACTTGTCCCGTAGGCGAAAGCCGTGAGCCACGGGCCGACTTCGCGTCCGCCCAGAACAAAATCGTTTACGCTTGACGCTCTTTTCTTAAAATAAAACCCGACGAAAACAGTCATAGTGAAAAAAATCAAAAGCATAGAAATCTTGATAATCATTTAAAATACACCTCTCTGAATTTTATAAATTTAATAAAAATAAATATAAAAACGCCCCCGGATCAAAAAACCCGAGGGCGATTATTATCACTGCCGGTATAACGGCTTAATCGCGGTACCACCTCAATTTCACGCAGTCTTGCGGCTGCATGCTCACAGAGTACAAACATACTCCTAATGCTGTTACGGGCATTCCCGTCGCCGCCTACTTGCCTGCAAGATAAAATTATATGCAGTTATTGTTCAGGGCGCGGCTCCTGAGATGTATTCGCCTCCCGCTCACTCATCGGCTTTCACCAGCCGCCGACTCTCTGCAGAGAATATACCAGAGGGCTACTTTTTCTCAATCATCGCTTTTATATATTGATTTGTATTGCTGGTATTGCATTATACACTACTTTTTTTAGTTTGTCAATAGCAAATTTTATTTTTTTGCAATTATTTTTTATAAAAGATTATAAATCAAAAAATACCGGAAATTTTTGCAGTCAGAGCGTTCATAAAAATTTTACGGAAAAGTATATATAAGTCGGCTTGACATAAACAGTCGTTTTATAGTATAATAAAATTGAATTTAGTAATATTCTTTTATACTCTTTTTTCACCCTATATATAATCGGGGCTGATTTTTTGTCAAAGATTGTTAAAAATTTATCAATCTCGCAAATCATGTATTCGCATAAAACACATAACGAGAGGAGGAACACAATAATAATGAGTGTTCAAAATCAGAGCTGCGCGTGCGGCGAAACAGATCAGGAGCGTGCATACGCTCAGATCGCCAATATTATCGACCTGTATAAGAATAAACAGGGCAGTCTTATACAAGTTCTGCACCTTTCACAGGAAATCTACGGGTATCTCCCGTTGGAACTTCAGGAGTTTATCGCAAAAAACATGGATATACCTCTATCAGAAGTCGCCGGGGTCGTTTCTTTCTATTCGTTTTTCTCTACGGTTCCACGCGGAAAACACACTATCAGGGTATGCCTCGGCACGGCGTGCTATGTGCGCGGAGGCAAGCGCGTAGTGGAAAATTTGCAGCAGAAACTGGGCATAGATCTTGGCGAAACAACAAAAGACGGAATTTTCACTCTTGAAGTGGCGCGCTGTATCGGCTCATGCGGCCTTGCTCCCGCAATGATGATAGACGAAAAAGTCTATAAACAAGTAAACGTCAATAAATTAGACTCAATCCTGTCTGACTATAACGATAACGAAGAAAACGAGGTGATTAATTTATGAAAGTCAATTCGATTGCCGATTTAGAGCAGATAAAACAGAAATACGAGAAAACGCTTGCCGCACGGAAACATCATATACTTGTCTGCGGGGGCGCGGGCTGCGTATCTTCCGGCTGCGGAGAAGTCGAGGAAGCGATAAAAAAAGCGCTTGATGAATACGCAATCGCTGATAAAGCGCTGGTCATGGAAACTGGGTGTATGGGCACATGCGCGGTCGGTCCGGTTATGCTGATACAGCCCGAAGGCGTATTTTATACGGATCTCACTCCCGAAAAAGCCCGTGAGATCGTCGCGGCGCATTTATGCGAAAACAGAATCATAGAAGAATATACGTTTTTTGATAAGACGCTCAATGCTTATGTCCCAAAAATTGACGATATTGCGTTTTTCAAGCAGCAGACAAAAATCGCGCTGCGCAACTGTGGAATTATGGAACATGCCTCGATAGAAGCTTATATAGCGCGAGACGGTTATTCGGCTGCCGCAAAATCGCTCACGGAGCGCACAGGCGCGGATATAGTCGGCGAAGTAAAAAAATCCGGGTTAATGGGACGCGGCGGCGGCGGGTTCCCGACAGGCGTAAAATGGGAAGCCGGGCTCAATGCACCGGGAGATATAAAATACATAGTATGCAACGCCGACGAGGGCGACCCCGGCGCGTTTATGGACAGGAGCATTATCGAGGGCGACCCGCATTCTGTTATAGAGGGCATGCTGCTCGGCGGCTTTGCTATCGGCGCGAACACAGGTTATGTATATGTCCGCGCAGAGTATCCTCTGGCTATAGAGCGTCTTGAACGCGCAATAAATCAGGCGCGTGAATTCGGGCTTTTGGGCAAAGGGCTGTTCGGGACCGGATTTGATTTTGATTTGGAAATACGTATCGGCGCGGGCGCGTTTGTCTGCGGCGAAGAGACGGCTCTTATGAGTTCTATAGAGGGACATCGCGGAGAGCCGCGTCAAAAACCGCCTTTCCCGTTCCAGAAAGGGCTGTTTGAACATCCTACTATTATAAATAACGTCGAAACTTTAGCTAACATACCCGCCATAATACAAAAAGGCGCGGCATGGCACGCGTCTATCGGCTCGAAAAATAGCAAGGGCACAAAAGTGTTCGCGCTTGCGGGCGATATAGTAAACGCGGGAATTGTTGAAGTGGCGATCGGGATTCCGCTTGGTAATATACTTTTTGATATTGGCGGCGGAATCGCCGGAAAGAAACAGTTTAAAGCCACTCAGATGGGCGGCCCGTCCGGAGGCTGTATAACTCAGGAAAATTTAAACACGCCGATAGATTATAATACGCTAAAAGACCTTGGGGCAATCATGGGTTCAGGCGGTTTTATAGTTATGAACGAAGATACCTGTATGGTTGACACCGCCCGGTTTTTCATGGAATTTATTCAGGACGAATCGTGCGGCCAGTGCGTGCCGTGCAGGGTTGGCACACGCCGTATGCTTGAGATACTCGAACGTATTACGCAGGGTAAAGGCGAAGAAGGCGACATAGAACTTTTGGAGACGCTCGGCGAGAGCATACGCGAAACGGCTATCTGCGGACTCGGACAGACTGCGGCTAATCCGGTATTGAGCGCAATCAAGAATTTCAGGGAAGAGTTCGAAGAGCATATCAGATATAAAAAATGCCGCGCCGGAGTATGCAGCGAGTTGTTTATATCCCCGTGTGAAAATACCTGTCCCGCCGGCGTAAACGTGCCGGGTTACACGTCTCTTGTCGCCGAGGGCCGGTTTATAGACGCATATAAACTTATCCGGCAGGAAAATCCGTTCCCGTCGGTATGCGGGCGTATCTGCACGCGTCCGTGCGAGAACAAATGCCGCCGGGGAACTACCGACGAAGCAGTCGCAATATGCGACCTTAAACGTTTTGTCGCGGATTACGCGCACAAAAACGAAACGCCGTACTCAAAAGATATTGTATTCCCCAAAAACGGCAAGCGCGTGTCTGTTGTAGGCGCGGGAGCCGCGGGTCTTACCTGCGGATATTATCTCACGCGCATAGGATATGATGTTGACGTTTATGAATCTGAAAACGTCGCGGGCGGAGTTTTGGCTTACGGGATTCCCGAATACAGATTGCCCAAGAACGTGCTTCAGCACGAAGTTGAACTTATCGAAAAAGAAGGCGTGAATATTCATTTAAATAAAGCCGTCGGAAACGATATTTCGTTTGAAGAACTTCAGAAGAACAGTGATGCGATATTTGTTGCCACAGGTACGCAAATGCCGCAGAAAGCCGGCATTCCGGGAGAAAATCTGAGAGGCGTGATTCATGGGATAGACTTTTTGAAACTAATTAATTTAAAACGCCCTCTGGAAATCGGCAAACATGTTGTTGTCATCGGCGGCGGAAACACCGCAATAGACTCGTCGCGCACTGCCCTTCGTATGGGCGCGGGAAAAGTCACGATTCTTTACAGGCGCACACAAAACATGATGCCCGCCTATGAGACAGAAATAAACGAGGCTGTCGAAGAGGGCGTGGAAATCATGGAACTTGTACAGCCCGTGCGTTTCATCGGCGATATTAAAGGCAATCTCAAATCAATCGAATGCCAGATAATGACTCTCGGCGAATTTGATTCGAGCGGCCGCCGTAAATCAATTCCGTCAGGCGAGGCGACAATCACAATCGACGCCGACATGGTCATACCCGCTATAAGCCAGTATGCCGACCTGCCGTTTATTCCCGCTGAAGATATCGGGCGCACAAGATGGGGGACTTTTAAAGTTGACGAAGATACTATGATGACGACGATAAAAGGCGTATTCGCGGGCGGCGATATTGTACGCGGCCCGGACACTGTGATTCAGGCGATTGCAGACGGGAAAAAAGCCGCAGTTGCGATAGACAAATATCTCGGCGGGCAGGGGACTCTTAATAAAGGCGAAGAAATAACAATCAACGCAAAGTACGACGAAGACGATATTGTCGAATTGCAGCGTTATCCGCTGGATATGCTGGATATAGAGAGACGCAAGAACAGTTTCGACGAAGTCGTGCTGGGCTATCATAAAATAACCGCAATGGCGGAGGCTATGCGCTGCCTCCACTGCGAGAGGAGGTAAATCATAATGATTAACATGACGATCAATAATCAGCCGGTTCAGGCCGATGACGGCTTAACTATCATGGAAGCCGCGCTGCGCAACCATATAAATATCCCTAATTTATGTTATCTGAAAGATATTCATCAGGCGGGAGTATGCCGTATCTGCGTAGTCGAAGTCGAAGGCGCGAAAAATTTGCAGGCGGCCTGCACAACGCATGTGCGCGACGGGATGGTAGTAAATACAAATACCGAAAAAATCCGCCGTTACAGAAAAGTGCTTTATGAACTCATGCTCTCAGATCATTCGCAGGACTGCCTGAGCTGTCTAAGAAACCAGACATGCGAGTTTCAGGCGCTTGGCAAACTTTTGGGAGTGGAGTCGTCGCGATTTGAGGGGAAACGTTCGCAATATCACATCGACGCGTCTGTCGCGATAACGCGCGATATGTCAAAATGTATTTTGTGCCGCCGCTGCGTTACGGCATGCGGTGAAATTCAGGAAACATGCGTGCTGGCTCCGCAAAACAGGGGTTTCGATACTGAAATATCCCCGGCTATGGGATTGCCTATAGGCACGGTTGACTGCGCTTTCTGCGGGCAGTGTACGGTAGTGTGCCCAGTTGGTGCTCTCAGAGGAACGACTGCCACAGATAAAGTCTGGGACGCGCTGGGCAATAGCAAGCTTCGCACAGTAGTTCAGATTGCCCCGGCTGTCAGAGTTGCAATAGGCGAAGAATTCGGTTTTGAACCCGGCGCGCGTGTCACCGGAAAACTCGCCGCCGCACTGCACAGGCTCGGTTTTAACGATATATTTGATACTAACTTCACCGCGGATTTGACTATAATCGAAGAAGGTACTGAATTATTACACCGCGTAGAGAATGCGCTGACCGGAAAACCGGCGGTTCTGCCTATGATCACAAGCTGCAGCCCCGGCTGGATTAAATTTGTGGAGCATCAGTTCCCTGAACAGCTTGGACATTTATCGACTTGTAAATCCCCGCACACTATGCTTGGAGCTCTGGCTAAAAGTTATTATGCGGAAAGTATTGATGTAAACCCGGAAGATATGTATGTTGTTTCAGTTATGCCATGCACAGCCAAAAAATTCGAGATAGCGCGCGAGGAAATGCGCAACAGAAACTGCCAGAATGTTGACGCTGTGCTGACGACAAGAGAACTCGCCGAAATGATAAAATCCGCGGGCATAGATTTTAAAACGCTTCCCGATGAAGAATTTGACAATCCTCTCGGTATGTCTACTGGTGCGGCTGATATTTTCGGGCTTACAGGCGGCGTTATGGAAGCGGCTCTGAGAACGGTTTATGAATTAATAACCGGGCGCGAACTGCCGTTTGAAAATTTACATGTCACGCCGATCGTAGGACTTGATCAGGTCAAAGAAGCGGCGGTGACTATTACTGACCCCGTACCGAAATACGAATTTCTTAACGGGGTGACCGTGCGCGTTGCGGTCACAAGCGGACTCGCGGGTGCGCGCAAACTTATGGAACAAATAGAAAAAGGGGAATCCCCGTATCATTTCATCGAAGTTATGGGCTGCCCGAGCGGCTGTATCATGGGCGGCGGCCAGCCGCGCAGCAGGGACGAAAACGTCAGGGCAAAACGGCTTGCCGGATTATATACCGAAGACGAGAGCAAAACATTGCGCAAATCACATGAGAATCCGTTTGTAGAAGAATTATATGCAAAATATCTCGGCGAAGCCGGAGGGCATTTGTCGCATGAACTTCTGCACACGCATTATGTAAAACGCGGCGGATTTAACGAACTGTCAGGCTTATCATACAGTATCGACCCCGACCCCGAACACAAGCGCAAAGTACAGCCTCGCGAACATAGTCACGGAGCTTCGGCAATGCCGGCAAAATCGACGCGTGAAGAGCAGGCGTCTCCGCAGCTTCTGGAACTCACGGCTGAAAACGCCCGGTTAAAAGGCGAACTTGCGGACGCAAACGAAACCATAGAAATCCTCAAGGGCGTATTCAATAAAACAAATTAATAAAAAACTAATAATCAAATAAAAAAGCCGCGGAACATAAAATAAAATGTTCCGCAACTTTTTATATTTTTTAATTATTTACTTGCTTTTTTGTATAACGCCCCTGTTGGACAGCCTTCAACGCATTTGCCGCATGAAACACAGTCAGCCTCGCACGAACCAATATCAAAAGCAGGTTTTACTACAGTATCAAATCCTCTGTTTACGAAACCCAGCAGAGTCGCCCCGACTACTTCGTCGCAAATACGCACGCACATTCCGCATAAAATACATTTTTCATGGTTAAGTTCAATACAGGATTGAATATCGTCCTGAATATAACGGTGCGTTTTGCCGCTGTATTTTTCCGGTTGAACTTTATATTGATTTGCATAATTGATTAATTTGCATTCATAAAAGTCATGGCAGCCGCATTCCAGACATCTGAGGGCCTCTTTTTTTGCCGCGTCTTCGCTCAGCCCCAAATTTATTTCCAAGAAATCTTTGCGGCGTTCGCCGGCGGGACGCTGAGGCATTTTAACGCGCGATAATATTTCTCTGTCCGCGAAATCTTCACGAGTTTTTTCAGTTTTTACAAGATACGGCTTTTCGTATTTTATATTTTCACCGTTTAAATATTTACCGACCGTTTCGGCGGCTTGTTTTGCTTCGCCGATAGCAGCAATCGCGATATCCGCGCCGTTATTTGTAGCGTCGCCGACTGCGAAAACCCCGTTCAAATTTGTGCGGCATGTATTCTCGTCTGCAATAATCGTTCCCCATTTCGTCTGCTCAATTTCTTCAAATCCGGCTTTATCGAGCTTTTGCCCGATTGCGACGATAACAGTGTCAACTTCGATTATTTCTTCTTTTCCCGGGACAGGCACAGGACTTCTGCGCCCCGAAGCGTCAGGCTCGCCGAGTTCCATGATTTGCAGGCGCATTGCTTTTACTTTGCCGTTATCGCCTGTAATCTCGATAGGATTCGTGAGATTCTTAAATATTACGCCTTCTTCTTCGGCTTCCTCGATTTCGATTTGTTCGGCGGGCATTTCGTTTTTAGTCCGGCGGTAGATATTATATACTTCAGCCGCCCCTAAACGTACAGCCGTGCGGCACGCGTCCATAGCAGTATTTCCTCCGCCTACGATAGCGATTTTACATCCGGTAAAATCATAATTATTATCAGTAGTAGTTGCAACGCCTCTGAGAAAATCAATGCCGCCGACTACGCCGTCAAGCTCTTCGCCTTTACACCTTAACCCTGTGCTTGTCCAAGCTCCAACGGCTACAATAACCGCGTCGTAATTATTGCGCAGATAATCTAACGTAATATCGCGCCCGATTTTTATATTATTCTTGAAAATCACGCCCATTTTTTCGATAGATTTGATTTCTTCCTGAAGAATTTTTTTAGGCAGCCTGTATTCCGGTATACCGTATTGCAGCATGCCTCCCATTTGCGGCATTGCGTCATATATAATAACTCCGTGCCCCTGCAACCTGAGAAAATACGCCGCTGTTAAACCTCCGGGCCCTCCTCCTATAATTGCGACATTTTTGCCTGTGGGGTTTCCGGCTTCTGCCGTATATAATTCATCTTTATCAAGATCAATATCTCCGGCAAATTGCTTCAGCGAACAAATAGATATAGGTTCTTCGACCAGTTCACGGCGGCACGCCTCTTCGCACGGGTGAGGGCAAACGCGCCCGATAGACGAAGGAAAGGGGATTTTTTCTTTTATTAATTTTACCGCTTCGTCATATTTGCCTTCGGCGATAAATTTAACATAACCCTGACACTCAGTTTGCGCCGGGCACGCGAGAACGCACGGGGCGCGGCAGTCGCCTGTATGATCGCTAAGAAGCAATTCTAATGCCGTTTGGCGGTTTTTACGGGTTCTGTCAGTATTTGTTTTAATAATCATGCCGTTTGCGGCAAAAGTCGAACATGAGCGCAGCAATTTCGAGGTTCCCTCGGCTTCGACTACGCACAGCCCGCACGAACCGTATATTTCAACCCGTTCATCATGGCAGAGCGTGGGAATATCAATGCCATTTTCTTTCGCAATATCCAAAATAGTCTGCCCTTTAAAGCCTGTGACTTCAATTCCGTCTATATTTAATCTGATTTCACTCATTTATATAATCCTCCTGATAAATTTCTAATCCACGACTACTGCTTTAAACCTGCACGCATCGGCGCACTTCCCGCACTTGATACATTTTTCCATGTCGATACTGTGCGCTTTTTTGACTTCGCCCGAAATAGCTTTGTTCGGACATTTTTTCGCGCATAACGTACAACCTGTGCATTTGTCATTGTCAATAAAATAAGTCAATAAAGCCTTGCATTGATGCGCCGTGCATTTTTTATTTTTTATATGGTCTTCATATTCGTTGAGGAAATAACGCAGAGTAGTCAATACAGGATTAGGCGCAGTCTGGCCCAATGCGCACAGAGAGCCGTCTTTTATCTGTAAAGCTAAATCGCTTAACAGCTCAATATCGTCCTCACGACCGTTTCCGTCGCAAATTCTATCGAGTATTTCCAGCATTCTTTGATTGCCTATCCTGCAGTGGATACATTTACCGCAACTCTCTTTGACCGTGAAATCAAGAAAGAATCTTGCCATATCGACCATGCAAGTAGTTTCGTCCATGACGACCATGCCGCCTGAACCCATCATCGCCCCTGCGGCGACAAGCGTTTTATAATCAATCATCGTATCAATAAGCTCTGCCGGGATACAGCCTCCCGAAGGTCCGCCCATTTGCACGGCTTTGAATTTTTTGCCGTCTTTTATTCCGCCGCCTACGCCGTAAACGACGTCATAGATTGTTTTTCCCATGGGAATTTCGACAAGCCCTCCTTTGGCGATTTTACCGGTCAACGCAAATACTTTCGTGCCTTTGGAATTTTCTGTTCCCATCGAAGCAAAAGCCGCGCCTCCGTTGCGGATAATCCACGGTACATTCGAGTAAGTTTCGACGTTGTTTATATTACTGGGCTTTTTCCAGAAACCTTTTTCAGCGGGGAACGGCGGTTTAAGTCGGGGCATTCCGCGTTCGCCCTCCAAAGAAGCGATCAGAGCAGTTTCTTCTCCGCATACAAACGCGCCCGCGCCCGCTTTTATTCTTATATCAAAGCAAAAATCGCACCCGAAAATATTTTCACCGAGCAAATTTTTTTCACGCGCCTGTTTTAACGCCAGCTCCAGCCGTATAATTGCCAGAGGATATTCTGCCCGGACATAAACAATTCCTTCGTCCGCGCCTATTGCGTATGCCGCAATCAGCATACCCTCGATTACAGCGTGTGGGTCGCCCTCGATAACGGCGCGGTCCATAAATGCGCCGGGGTCGCCCTCGTCGGCGTTGCAAATAACATATTTTTTATCGCCTTTTGAACTGCGCGCCGCGTTCCATTTGAACGCAGTCGAAAATCCCGCGCCGCCCCTGCCGCTTAACCCAGAAATTTTTATTTCGTCTATAACCTGCTCCGGCGTTAATTCTTTAATGCATTTTTCCGCCGCTTTATAGCCTTCCCGCGCAATATATTCGCCGATATTTTCAGGGTCGATAATGCCGCAGTTTTGCAACGCGATACGCTGCTGTGAATTTAAATTATCCAAATCTTCACGTTCTATGATATATTGCGAGGCTTTATTTTCTTCGCCGTTTATATATTTCAGGATTTCATCGGCCGCTTCGGCATTTACTTTAACAAACGTAATATTTTTATCGTCTGTTTCGATATTTACTATAGGCTCCAGATAGCACATCCCAATACAGCCTGTCACAACTACAGGGCATCCGGCAGGAGCTTTTTGTTCAAGCAAACTAAATATTTCGCCGGCTCCGGCGGCAATGCCACAACTGCCTTTTCCAACCGTTATTTTCATTCGACCGCCTCCTTTTGTTCTTGTTGCGCAATTTCTTTAAGAATTTTTACCGCGCTGTCTTTTGTCAATTTACCGTAGGTTTTATCACCGATCATCATAACCGGCGACAGGCTGCAGCAGCCCAGACACGCTACGTTATTATAAGTAAATAAGCCGTTTTCTGAGATTTCGCCTTCTTCAATTTTTAAATAATCCCTGATGGCTGCTTCAATATCTGACGAGCCGTTTACATGGCACGCAGTACCCTGACAAAGCAAAATCAAGTTTTTGCCCACCGGTTTTGTTCTGAACTGCGTATAAAACGTAACCACGCCCATAACTTTTGCGGGTTTTATACCGGTTCTACGTGATATGTACGCCAATAAATCCACGGGAAGATAGCCGTATATATCCTGCGCTTTTTGCAGGACAGTAATCAAGCTGCCCTCTGTTCCCGCGTATTTTATAAGATAAGGTTCCAGCAATGTTATATCTATTGCAGGATCTGAAAATTTATATATTTGCATTTGATCTGTTTGCTCTGCCGGACAAGTGCAAGTGAAATTACGTTCCATGATAATTAATCACGCTCCTTTGTTAAAATTATAACATTCTCTTGTGCTGATGTCAATAGCATATATAAAATTTACAAAATATCTTTTGTCAGATTTGTATAAACATAACAGAGACGAACACCGTCCGTCTCTGTATAACGCGATTATTTTTAATATATTTCATAAAATTTTTGCAGTATATCTATATAACGCTTTTTTTCTTCTGTTTTTTCGGCATATTTATACCGCCAGAATATTCCGCTCCCCCATAAAAAATATATATCCCGGACAATTTTATCCGTGAGAAAATCCATGTTGATATAATCCGAAGCCCCGCGTTTATACGCCGAAAACAGCCGTTTTTTGTAATCTTCAAAATAAGCAATATCAAAAACTTTATCGTCAAACAATTCGCCGAGCATTTGAATTACGTCCTCGCCTAAAAATCCCCACCCTGTGCAGTCCCAGTCAATCAGGGTGATTATATCGCCTGAAACAAAAACGTTTGTATGCCACATATCCCTGTGGCATAACGTCACCGGGAAATTTTTTATGCATGACATTGTAGTTTCTATATTATTTGTATTTGTGAGCATATCGCGTATATGTTTTGGAATCATATCACAGTCATCGGAATTTATATTTTCAGCCACTTCGTTAATCTGAAATATAAATCTTTCTTTTTTATAATAAGATTCGTCCGAACTGAAACAACTGATATTTTGCAGTGCGGCTGGTTTATATTTACACACATTCCCTTGAAATTTTCCCAATTCCGTCATAACATATTCAAGCATTTCAATAGTTAAGTTCTTACCCGACACACCGTCAAGATATTCCATATACATTTGCCATGCCGGCGTTTCGCCGATCATAAATTCTTCTGCGTGCCAGCATTTCGGCAACCGGATATTATCAGGCAGAACAGAATATAAATCTCCGATTTTTTGATAAATATCGTATTCCCTGCGCCATGAATTAGGGTCGTCGTTGCGTTCCCACTTTTTTTGTTCTTTTAACACAAGAGTATATAATCGCTTGGAATTATCGCCAATTACGGCTTCTCCGTTTATTTTGCAAACGGCTCCGACAGTTCCCCCGTGTAATTTTTCGGCTTGGAATATTGTATCAGTTACGGTAGCACCGAACATGTTATCCAATGCTTTTAGAAGCGTTATTTTATTAATATCCATAAATAGCAATCCCCTCGCTTTTGTTTATTTTTATTATATCAGAATAAAATCAAAAATAAAAGATAAAAAATAATTATAATTATTTTTTCGGAATGAAAAAACACTTAAATTGAGAATTTTTTTTAATAGGCAAGTTGTGCTTGATAAATTATGATAAATATATTATAATAAAAATATAATTTCTATTATGAAATATGAAAGGACGCGAATCTGCATGAAAACAAAAAAACAGGAAGAACTCATAAATTCGTTTTTATCGAGTCTGTCAGTGTTCGGAGACGAAATCGGACCGGTATATCATGAAATCATAATTTATTTGTCGGAACTGGGATATAATCCGCACAAACAAAGGTCATACATAGTATTCAAGCATGACCTGCACAATAAGCAAATGGCGAAAACGGGCATAAGAATCAACAAAGACAAATCGCCGTTTTTCGCCCTGAGATTTTCAGCTTGCCGGGAGTATTCACAAAGATTCGCCGATATTATATGCGCGGCTATATCGGAAGAGGGTTTTTCCGATGCGAATTGTCTGAGCGGCAAGTGCGATTATTGCGCGGGAGAGCCTGATACTCACGTATATAAATACACATTTTCCAACGGCGAAACCAAGTCGCATTGCGGCGCAGTCGCGCTCGAAATACCGGATATTAAAGCAAATGATATAAGCGAAATCAAGAAACTTATCAAAGAAGAACATGGGTATTTATTAAAACATCAGGCAGGCATAGCAGAATGATATAATATATCACATAGAAGAACATGAAAAAGGGGGCAGAAGTAATGAAAAAATTATTTCACTCTTGGTTGAATTTCAAAAAGCCGTCGCGAATAATAATTATCATTGCGGCTGTCGTGCTCGTAGCAGCTTTGAGCGTTGGATTTGCGGTAAACAAAGCTACTGCAAAACCGCTTATTGAAATGAAAATGGTATATGAGGATAATCCGGCCTTTTGGTTTAAAGATATGAAGCTGGTTTGGGATGATACCGATTATTTCGTCGCGCATATTGAAAATTATAATGCCAATAAAATACGCGGCAGGGAAATTGGTTATGCGACTGATGAAATCAGCACATGGCGTATTTATGAACTCAAAGGGCACGGACGCGATTATCTGCTGGCAGTTGAAAGCGATGATGTATGGCGGGTGATGAGCAGTAATCCGCCCGAAAAGCCGTTTAGACAATATATTCTTGAAAACGCGACCGAACATGACAGTTTTACTAAAATGTTGTCGGTTACGCTGTATAACGACGGAACGGCAAGGCTCTCTACGCCGCCTATCAGCAGTTTTGCGTTGGTATTCCCATGTTTTTACTCGTTTACTGGCAATGAATTATTAGTCAAGTATGGGAGCGGCGAAGAAATCGCCCGATTCGATATTGCCGACGACGGCGCGTTAATATTCCGTTCGGCGACCGTGCCGTTATACGCTGACAAAGGCGCGCGGTATGTTTCCGGTGCTTCCGACGATGCAACGTTACTGTTTGCTGCTGAAAGTATTGCCGAAATAATCGAACGCAATCTTGAAATTATTATGTCCTCGCCAATGATGTCGTCCGCTACCGGAAATTATATCAGAGAACACCAAACAGAATATGATGCGATTTTAGATATGGGAATAAACGCATTACCGGCTCTGACAGATATATTAAATATGGGCGACAGGGGTTTGCGCGGCAATATCGCGGCGTGTGCTGTAAATGATATTATTGAGCGCGATTTATTATCGAGTAGATCTCATTCCGAATGGGAGAACGAAACTTTAACCGCCGCCGTATCTGACCTCGCGAAATGGGAAAGAAGTTTTTATGACGAACAGAATTAAAGTAATAATTATCCGAAAAAATTCCGGCGCACTGCCCAAAAAGTGTACCGGAATTTTTTTATTTCAAAGGCTTGGTTTTATAGAGGCCATACAGAATCAATGCTTTCGGATATTATTTGTGCAATTTTATCATTGTCTTGCATTTCTTTTAAAGCCTCGCTGAAAGGTTCGACTATTATTGGGCCGGTATATTTTATCTGTTTTAAAGCATTCATAAATCCGCGCAGATCATTGCCGCCGCTTCCCGGCTCGCCGGGGTAATAACGCGGCGAATCTTTTATTTCTTCTATTGGCATATTCTGCGCGTCGTCATTCAAATGCACCAGAACTATTTCACGCTCGTTACGGATATATTTAGTAAAATCCCCGCCTTTTAATCCTGAGCAGTAACAATGGTGCGCATCAAGCAATACGCCCATATTACCGGTTCCGACTGCGTCGCATAATTCCATTAATTGCTCAAGAGTATGTATAAACGGATATTTGCCGGATTTAATTATAGTTTTTGGACCTAAAAATTCAACGCCGAATAAAATACCATATTCGTTAAGCACTTCTGATATAAGCCTGAACATATCGGTATGACGCGTAAAATTTTCGGCGTATTCAAAATCATTGGAGAAACTTAACATCCATGTGCAGCAACGGCGTATTCCCAGTCTGGAAGCCGCGCGGGCTACGGGCTCCAGCGATGAAAAACTCTTGTCAAATTCATCTTTGCTTTTTATCTGCACAGGCAGTCCGAAATCAGAAATAATCATGCCGTATTGCCCCATTAAGTCTAAAGCTTCAAAAGTGTCGATCTTTTCTGCTTCTAATGAAGCCGGGCTGTAGCTTACTGCGCCGAAACCATGATTGCGCGCTAACGCAAGCGTCTGCGCAAAACCGTTTGCGTTTATATTTACATTGCCGGTGTTTAGTGACTTATACATGCGAACACTCCTATTTTCTTGATTTTTTTAAATTTTCTTATTTTAACTTTTTATACATAAATACCTGACCGTCGTCGTCGATTCCGTTCAGTCCCGGAAGCAACGCCACGGGTATAAACTTGCGTTTTATATAAAACATCATAGAATCGTCGTTTGCCGTATATGTGTCTGTATATAAGCATTCGCCGCCGTTTTCTTTTATTCTTTTGCATACTTCGTCAAGTAATATTGTTCCGATGCCCCGCCTCTGGAATTTATCAAACAGTCCGCAGGAAATTATATGCGCGTCTTTCCCGCAAAATCTTACGTTTTCTAACCCTGTGTCATGTTTATACCAGAAAAATCCTATCGGCTCATTTTCATCTGTGTATGCACACAAAGCCACGCTGAAATCCTCGAATGTGACGTGGATTTTTCGTTTTACCCATGCGACATGCTGTTCGTTTTTGGGATTATATTTGTCAGCATACCATAAATCCACTATCATCGGGAAAAAATCGGCAACAAATTGATTTTCGTCGCATTCTGTTATTTTCATAGCTGAATAACCTCGTTAAATTCCTGTAAATTTGTTTATTTTAATCCATATATCGATTATAAATTATATATGATATTTAAAACACAAGTAAAGCATTTTTTGTGAAATTTCTTTAAATTAAATAATTTATTAAAAATATGCCTCTTGCATAAATATAAAAAATATGATAAAATATCTATTATAAAATTATCAAAACTGAAAACTGTATAGAGGAGTAAAAATGATAAATACGGATTATATAATTATTGGGCACGCATGGGATAAAATATTTTCATATACTGAACTCAAACAATATAATTCAAATTATAAATGCCGGGAATTTCACATGCCCGGCGGTGCGGCTTTGTTGGCGCAATTATTGGGGATTGAGGCTAAGCTTGATAACAATGCGACCCGTGAGCGTCTGCGACTTTATAGATATAAAATCAAACAAAAAAAAGGCGGTGACCGCGACTATTATGCCGTGCACTGTCAGGAAGGCTTCATAGAAGGCAGCCGTGTGCCTGTTTTGTTCGGGACAGATGGACAGAAAATCATTGCTTGGGCTGAAGATCCCTGCGATTGGAGCAAGCTGTCTTTGCCGGATACCGGCCCGGTATTGTGGGTATCCCAAAACGCATTACCCGATGAAAAGCAAATCAGAAATATCGATACTCTTGTATTAGACGCGGATTTACTGCGGCAATGGCGCAACGGCGCGATGATCAGCAGAGGGATTTCGTGGGAGCGCACAGTTATTGATTTGCTGCGCCAGTTACGCAACAATGCAGATTTGATGACATTATTGCAAGTACCGGAGATATTAATTCTCTTCTCGGAAGACGGAGCAATATTACTAAAAAATAAAAATAGCGGTACAGTTGCTGAGTTGTATCTGCACAACGGGTTAAGCGAGGGCGCACAGCGTTATGACCATGAGAAATCGCCCGGAATAATGCCCGACGCCTTTACGGTGATGGCGGCGGAAGCCGCACGGCAGTTTAATGCTATGAATGAGATTGATGATGTGCATCGAATCCTGCGGGTTGGCGGCAAGCTGCTGGGGTGCGGATATGTACTGAATAACGACGAAATTCAATTATTTGAAAAATCCGGTACTGAAGGGCTGATTTTTGCTGGCGAAGGTTCGCCGGCCGGAAATAAAGCCATCGAAATCCCTGTTGATAAAACAAGCGGCGAAGTGGATGCCGACTGGTGTATCGCGCGTGATTCTATTTCAGGATTCCGCTCAATGTGGGATATGATTCGTGAATACAACTTTTTTGAAGATGGCCCGCCCACTGCTTTACCTCGTTTGACATTCAATTATCTGACTACTGTCGATCGCCGGGAAATAGAGTCTTATCAGGATATTTATAGCGCAATAAAAGAATACGCGGAAAAAAACTTCGGCGAAAACGACGATATATGCCCGTTATCGCTTGCGGTATTTGGTCCTCCCGGAGCGGGGAAATCTTTTGGCGTTAAACAAATTGCAGGGGCTTTATCTAAAAATATAGTCAAAAAAGAATATAACGTTTCACAGTTCCGCAGCGAGGACGATGTCGCAAGGGCATTTCAGGATGTGCGCAGTCTTGTTTTGCAGGGCAAGCTGCCGCTGGTGTTTTTTGATGAATTCGATTCTCGCCGGGGCGATGTGGAATTGGGCTGGCTGAAAAGTTTTCTCATGCCTATGCAGGACGGCCTGATGAATGACGGAACCGGCACCCACCCTATCGGTAAGTGCATACTGGTATTTGCCGGAGGAACAAAATCCTGCTTTGCCGATTTTGAAAGACCCATGAACCTGAAAGAAGATAATCCGGAGTATATAAAATTCAAAAACGCGAAAGGACCGGATTTTGTCAGCCGCCTGCGTGGAACGCTGGATATTCTCGGACCTAATAAGCGCGATGTAAAAGATTCTAACTTTTTGCTGCGCCGCGCTGTTTTGCTAAATGGGCAACTTGCACAGGCTAAACTAAGGCTTTCTAAAAACGTTCGTGAAGCTATGCTGCTTATTCCGGAATACCGTCATGGGGCAAGGAGCATGAAACAGATTTTAGATATGAGCCATTCAGTTGACGGTATGATCAATGCCGCTTGCCTGCCCAGCGAAGCCCAATTAAATTTGCATGTTGACGGCAGGGCTTTTCTCGCGCTGGTACAAAAAGACGTCACTCTGCAAAGCAAACTGGAGGATCTCGCAAAGAAGATCCATTCGGCATTCTGTGAAGAAAATCCGGATAGCAGCAATAATATGGCATGGGAAAAGCTGCCGGGAAATATACAGGAAGATAACCGCCGTCAGGCACAGGAAATCCCGCAGTTTTTAGATGTGATTGTCTGTGATTATGACGCCGCCGACCCTAAGGCTAAGACTATTTTTGAGACTGTGGACAATTTTAATTCAAACGAAATTGAACGGCTGGCAATCCGCGCGCATGAAGTTTGGATGAACGGAAAAATAATCGACGGCTGGGTATACGGTCTCGTGAAAGACCCTGACGCCAAACCAAATCCGACGCACCCGTGCCTATTATCCTGGGAAGAACTGCCTGAAGAAGAAAAGAAAAAAGACCGCGATATTGCTGAAAATATTATACCTCAGTTACAAAACGTGGGGCTGAGAGTATATCGTGTGATGTAAAAAAAGAAAATTTTATGCTTTCAAAAATAAACAAATAGATTAACTGTTGTTTATGGCAAAACTGCCGTTTTCCTGCATTTGCAATTTAAAATCGCATTCAAGCCTGCGGTTTAATATTCGCTTTATATTATCGACGTCGCTCCGCATCACAAATTTTTTTGCTGTTTCTGCGTTCAATCCGCCCATTATTTTTCTATCAGTCAGACGGCTGATAAGCGTTTTCCAAGCCGCCTCAATAAATATACTGTAATCGCATAACTTTACAAGTTCCCGCCAAGGTGGTTCGTTTAACAAAAGCCAGTTCCCTTCGATAATTATAATTTGTCCGTTTACAAAAGTAGCACCTTCAACAACATCATGAATATTCCTGTCATAAAACGGCCAGTATATATCGCCGTGTTTTAACCCGATTATTTTATTATGCAATTTTTCAAAATCATACGTTTCCGCGCTGCCTTTTATATCGCGCATCAATATTTTATTGCCGTTTTTGTATAAATAATGACTGTTCAGATATTCTGTGCAGAAATGAAACCCGTCTATGCCTACAGCCTGTGCGGAACTGCCCGTATTGGCGAGAGCCAATGATTCAAGCAGAAGCGAAATCGTTGTTTTGCCTGAGCCGCACGGTCCGGCCAAATAAACGATTATTCTTCGTCCGGAGTTTTGTCTGATCTTATCAAGCCGCCGAACCAACGGGATAAAAATATCGTTTATATCGCGATTATAATATTCGGCTTTTATATTAAAAGAATTTACGTTAAAATTATATATTATTTTTTCGTCATCCATTATGCGTGATTTCTTTCAGGCATTTGTTAAAATAACAAAAGTTTTCCCATGATACTTCCGGGTGAACAAGATGATCGACCGAGGGGATATATCTGCCGTAACCCAGCATTTCGCAGATTATCTCCATTTGTTTGTCTATCTCTTTTTTTGTTTTCGCTATTTCGCGCTTGTCTATGCCGCCCATAATAGCAAGCTCAGGATATTTTTTCCTGAATTCTAAAATATCGCTGCCTGCCGCAACTTCAAACGGATATATAAAATTTACTCCGGCTGACATAAACAACGGCACTAATTCATCGACATTTCCGTCGGTATCTACAGATAATATTTCTATTCCGTTGTCTTTGCAGAACTGTGAGATACGCCTGTAATTCGGCAGCATGAATTTTTTTATCATCTCAGGGGAAATAAGCGAGCCCTGCTTTCCGGACATATCCTCCCAGATGTGAATCATATCGAATTTTATATATTTTACAGCTTCTGCGTAAACATAAAGCCATAAATCAGTAAGATGATTCATCATGTCAAAAACAAGTTCCGGTTCTTCGATAAATGCGATAAGAAGCCCTTCGACCCCCATAAATTCCCTGCACGTTCCGAAAAGCCCGTAGGGATAGCCTCCTAAAGCGAGAAAATAACTGCCGTTGTTTAAATTCCCGGCGAGTTCTGTTATATTTTCCGGAATGCGCGTCGGGTTTTCGGGATTTAGCCTTTCTTCTTTGAGTTTTTTCCAGCTGTCCCAGTCTTTGACCGGATAATCAAGATAATTCGGCAGGGTTTCTCCCAGATTGCTTTTTAATTCTTCCCTGACAACGCCGTTGGCGGCGCGCCTTACAACAGAATTTTCCCTCGTTTCTAATATCTCTTCGGTAAACCACGGATTTACTCCGAGTCTCATAACCCAGTCTGCCGTATAGCTTATCCCTTCGTCAAACCCGAAATATTCCTGTATATCTAAGTTTTTATCGCCGGATTCTTCACGCCATCTTTCAAATGTCGAATGCCACATTCCCATTCCTGAAGTATATGGTGCGCGGTCGGTTTTTTTGCCCAGCAAAGTCGCAAGTATTCTCTCCCTGCTTTTCATAAATTCAGCCCCGTTTATTTATAATTATTAAAATATAAACTTTTCAACCTAAAAACCAATTAATGATCAAGAGAGTCAAAAGCGGCAACAGTTTTCTCCATCGCGCTGATGAACTTCGGCTCAGCTTTTTCAATCGCTGACATTATGTTAGAGTCGTTTTTCGTCATCGCATTCGCGAATATCGTGTTCAAGCCGCCCCAACCGTATATCCTGCCCAGATCATATATCCGCCTGCCGAAGATCAAATCGAGCATTTCCGCAGATTCGTCGTCCCTTGCCAACTTCGTTTTCAACTGAACATCGTAATACGCAGGAATAAGCGTATATGACGACTCCGCGCAGAGCGCGTCCATCAGTATCCCTATCTTCTCCAGATCAGTCACGGTCGTCAGTATAGTCAGCGGAGTCGCGGCCCAGCCCGAAACCGTGCTGCAGTACTCAGGCTGGATTTCGTCCACTTTCGGCGATGGGATTATGCCGAAATCAGTATCCATGCTCCTGAACAGGGTGACCCTGTTCATTCCAGCGTACAAAAATAATATTCTGCCCTCGATGAAACTCGCGTCCATGACGTCTGTCCATACATCGCCCGAAAAGCCCGTTACATCGTCGACCCTCAGAGATATTGACTTGTCGCCGAACACCCTCAGCAGTTTCGTGAACGCAGTCATTCCCTTCTCTCCCAATCCCAGATATTCCGGCAGATCATCACTATTTTTTGCTGTCATTTGTACCCCTGAGGCTACAATTCCCATGTACATATTTCCCGACTCTCCCTGCCACCCGAACTGGTCGTGCCATGTCATGATTCCGTCGCCGTCAAGGTCTTTCGCCGCGTCTTTGCACATATCGTAGAGCTTATCTATCGTCCATTTTCCCTCTTTCACTATCTGGTACGGGTCGTCAAGCTGCATCTCCTGAATTAGCTTTTTGTTGAACAGATACACCCATGTCGCGTCCTTGTCCAGTATCGTGAAGTCGCAGAACGTCATATATAACTTGCCCCCTATCGACAACTGCTCGTTCGATTTTTGGTCATACCACGGCTTGGGCAAGTCAAGATACGGCACAGTTTTCAAGTTCACGAAACAGCCGCTCTGCGCCGGTGAGATAATATCGTCAAGATTCGAAAACATCACATCGTACTCGTCGCTCCCTGACCTCACCGCTTTTGACGCCATACTCCCCGGGTTCTCGCTCTCAGTCCGCGCTATCTCTATGTTATATCTCTCGCTTACCGCCGTGTTTCTCTTGTATACCGCGTCGTTGATTATATCACCGTTCTCCTCCTCCGCGTCTATATCTCTCGCGTCCCAGTGATGGTCTACCGTGCTTGACGGCTTCGACAGAATCCTCAGTTTATATCCGCCGTAATCATTCACGGGTGCTTCGGTATATACTCTCGGCTGCTCTGTTTCGCCTTCAATTTCCGTATCTTCGTCCTGTACATCACCCTCAGAATCTCCGGCGTTTTCCGCCGCGTTCTCTCTGGTATTACTGTCAGCATTGCTGTTCTGCGAGCATGAAACCGCCAAAAATACAACACATGAAATCAATATCATCAAAATAATTCTTAGTATAGCTTTGTTTTTCATATCTTTCACGCCTTTCTGATATATTTGGTTTATATAATTATTTTATCGTTTATATTATATCATACTTTTATGAAATTTCATAGTCATTTTTTGCCAACTGCCGCCGTTGTTTAAAACCATAAGGCGGCACTTTTGGATTTCGCTCAGCCGCTAAATATTTGAGAATAAAGCTTGCTGTCAAATTCCACCCTGCGCCCGGGGCACTTCTCACGTCCGCACAACGCGCAGTTCACAAACTCTGTTTCCGACGGAAAAAGCAGTCCCGACGTAGATTTAGTCGGTATCATCAAAAACGATTCGGTAAGCGTAACCCCGATTTCATTTTTTACGCCGCCTATCATAGCAAATAATTGCGCCTGCTGTGAAATATGCCAATTATCTTCGTTGCCCGATCCGGGATTGACTGACGAAAATTTTTCGAGTTTATAAGAATTTTTTATATGTTCCCTGAAAAAAATATTTGCTTCATGCAAAAACATTTCTTTTATCATATCGAGCCATAAAGACACTACATAATCTTTTTCGTTATGCGACCAGTCGTCCACTTCTGTGCCGCAGGTACATACATACGCAAATACCCTGTGCACATTTTTTAAAGTTGCCACCAATACGCCGCTTTCAAAACAAACGCCGTTTATTTTGACATTATTTTCTGATATTTCTTCAACATAAGCCTCGCTGTATAAAACTTTTGGCTTCGCTGTTTCTTTTGCCGTTTCAAAAAGTCCGGAAATTAACGCTATATCTTCATCATCTTCTATTTTAAGTCTTTTCAAAACTTTATCAAAAGTAATTGTAACGGGTATATTATCCAATTTTCGTATCATTATAATATTCTCCATATATATAAAATATATAAATTTTTTTTAAGCCAGATATGCGCAAAGTTTAGTCAAAACTTCATCGAAATCCAATGGTTTCGCAATATGATCGTTCATGCCGCAGTTAAGCGCGTCTTCTACATCCTCTTTCAGTGCGTTGGCTGTCATTGCGATAACTGGAATATTATTATCCTCGCGGTCGCTGTTTCGGATAACTCTTGTCGCCTCATACCCGTCCATTACCGGCATTTGAATATCCATAAGTATGCAGTCATAATAACCCGGAGGCGATTTTTTGAATTTTTCAAAAGCATCCTGTCCGTCTACCGCTTCTTCTATTTTTATTTTAAAATCCGCCAAAATTTCACGGACGATTATCCTGTTTATGTCAATATCGTCAACCAATAAAATCCTCTTTCCCGCAAGCGATGTTTTGTCGTTCTTTTTTGTTTTATATTCTTCGGTCTGTACAAATGATTTTGTAAACGGGATACTAAAATTAAATTTACTGCCTTTGCCAAGATTGCTTTCGACTTCCATAGTGCCTCCCATCAACAAAACTAAATCATGGCTGATAGAAAGCCCCAGCCCCGTACCCTCATATCTCCTGTTAAGAAATAAATCCTCCTGTTCAAACGGTGTGAATATCTTTTCAAGAAATTCTTCAGACATACCGACTCCGGTATCAGTAACCGTGAAAGAAATTTCGGTTTTATCGTCTTTCTCGCTCACTAACGCGACATCTACAGATACCTGACCGTAATCTGTAAACTTGATTGCGTTGGATATTAAATTAATCAGTATCTGCCGGATACGAAATTCGTCGCCTATAAGTTCATCCGGTATCGCAGAATTTATATAAAACGTAAATTCAAGGTTTTTTTCGACCGCTTTAAGCATAAGCAAATCTATGCATGTCTTAACCGTATTATTCAGGTTCATTGGCGCGTATCTGATTTCGGTTTTGCCCGATTCCATTCTCGACATATCCAATACATTATTAATTATCTGGGCCAAATGATTCGACGCTGAAACAATTTTAATAAACCTGCTCCTGTTATTTTCTATATCAATATCATTCATGCCGAATTTAGCCATGCTCGTTATAACGTTCATCGGCGTACGCAGCTCGTGACTGACCCTTGATAAAAACTCGCTTTTTGATTTGTTTGCCAAAAGGGCTTTATCTTTGCTCAGCACTAACTCTGTGTTGTCCGAAATAATAACCACAGAACCGTTATTGTTTTCAATTTGATTGCACATAAACGAAAACCAGCGTGTCTCTTCTTCGATTTCAAAAGACGCAATGGCTGTATATTTTCCGTTTCTAATAATATCCGCAAATTTTTTCTTTAATAAATCAATATCGTCGTTTTCCATATCGTCAAGTATCTTCTGCCAGATAAATTTCGTCGTAAATCCGGAAAATATCTGTTTATAATGCTGATTGGTATAAACAACGTCATAATCGCTGTTAAGCACAACAAGCGAGCCCGGGATACTGTCGAGATAAACGCCGATTATATCAAGCGTATTATTTGTTTGTTCAACGAGCTGGGCAAAAAGCCCCTTAAACGGCGCAGGATTAATACGCGTGTCTAATTTCCCTGATATTGCCGCCTCAAACAGCATGCTGTTATTTGAATATACATCCTGAAGAACAGTATTCATAGATTCATACGACCTGCCCAGTATCCCCATTTCATCGTTTCTTTTGATAATCCAGTCAGGAATCGAATTATAAATATTCCCGACTGCGACTTCGCTTGATATATCCGTCAGTTTTCGGACCGGTTTAATAATTATTTCCCTGAGCATTATAATAATTACCACAGTAATAATAACCGTGATTAATATCACCAGTGTTATACTGGATATTAAAAAATTATTAAGCTGGCTGTTTAAAGACTGAAGATTTATATCCGCTCCTATTACAGCGATAACATTGCCGTAGTCGTCGAGAAGAGGGGTGTAAGAATAGCATAAAGATCCTGAATGATCGCCGCGGTAGCTGCCGTACTCTAAAACGGCTTCGCCCGTTTCAAAGACTTTTTCGATTTGGGGATAATTAGATTTAAATCCGACAGTCCCGAAATCGTTGTTGTCGGCATTGACAGTATCACCCTGAAAAACCGCGTCGAAAAGATATACATACATTTCGTCAAAACCCAAATCCGCGATAACATACAGATATTTAACACCGGTGCCTACGCGCACTTCCAAAAGACGTTTATATACAGAATAATAATCTTCGTCTTTTAATGCGGCAAGCGTTTTTCGATATTCAGCCATACGGGTTTTGGCGTCATAATAATCTTCTGTTAAATTCAAGTCGTCATATTTTTCTGCTTTTTCTATTTCAGCAACATATAATTTATCTTCCAGATATTTTTCCGCGGATTCAACAAAACTTTCGCTTGATTTTAGACTTTCAATAAAAGGCAAAAAATCATCAGGCGTGTACTGAGCCAGTAAAACATGAGCCGCAGTCATCAGCTTTTCTGTATATAACTGTTCAAAAATTGACCGTATCAGTATCGTACTTGCCGCAGTCAAAATTACGGCAAGCAAAATAATGCCTATGAGAATAACCGAAATTAATTTTATGCTTATTGTTTTTCCGAATTTATCAAAAAGCCCCAACCGTTTCACCACCATATTATTTTAATAACCGTATATAAATCCAGTCCCCGCGGCAATAACCAAGCAGGGACGATTATTTCCGTTTGATTTGACTTGCCGTCAGTTTATTTTAAATCGGATTCTTTATAATAACCGCTGTCTATAAGCACATGCCTGTAATTTTCTTTATCCACAAGAACAGGGCTGCATATAGCCGCAGGCACATTTTTTACACCGTTATTATATCTGTTGCTGTCGTTTATGGCGGGCTTTTTACCGACCATAATATCATCTATCATTTCAACTGTTCTTGACGCAAGGGTTCTTGTATCGACAAATACTGACATAGACTGTTCGTTGTTCATTATTGAAATAACGCTCGCTTTATCGCAATCCTGACCGGTCATAACAGGCAATGGCTTATCAGATGATATGCCGTAACCCGCCGCTTTTAGCGTATCTATCATATCTATCGACATACCGTCATAAGTCGAAAGGACCGCGTCTATTTTTGCGCCGTTATTATAATAATCAGCGATTATTTTTTCAAGGCGTTCCGCAGCCGCTTCGCCGCTCCAGTCAAAAGTTGCCGTTTGCTCAAGCGTGGTTTGCCCGCTTCTTATAATTACCTGACCGTTGTCAATATATTTTCTTAAAATGCTCATTTGCCCTTCGTAATAATCAGGCGTGGTGCTGTCGTCCATAGCGCCGGAGAATATTTCGATAGCGATCGTATTATTCCCGTCTTTGAGATTAAACGCATTTTCTATATATTCAGCCTGCATTACCCCAACTTCGACATTGTCGAAAGTCAAATAATAATCCATCGTAGGCGTGTTTGAAATCAGCCTGTCATAAGATATAACAGTTATTTTCTTTTTTTCGGCGTTTTTTAATACTTCCGTGAAGCTTTCCCCGTCAATTGCCGTAATAACTATCACCGCGCAGTCTTTATCTATTAATTCCTGAACCTGCGCAATTTGTTTATCAATATCGCCCTCGGCGTTTCTCAGTTCGACTTTATAGCCTTTTGCCTGGAGTTGCTTTTTTATGTTATCCCCGTCCTGAGTCCACCGCTGCTGTTCTTTTGACGGCATTGAAACGCCGATAATTTTATTTTGATTTCCAAAATTACAGCCGGAAATAAATAACGAAGTTGATATTAAAGCCGCTAAAAGAACCGTTGATATTATTGAAATTTTTGAAAGAAAAAAATTTTTCATAAATATTACACCTCTTTACAAGATTTAAAATATTACAAGATTAAAATTTAATATATAATAAAAATGCTTTACAGGCTATTAAATTATATAGCTATTATATACTTGATTACTAAAATTATCAAGCATAAACGAAATCTTCAGAAAAATTTACATTTGAATATTTAAAGCGCTTGACAAAACCGGCGTACTGTGGTAGAATATATATGCAGTCTACTGTTGTAGACAGCAAAAAACAGCGAAAAGAGAAGGTAAATTTAAATGCTCCGAAACGATTTGTTAGACGAAAATTATCATTTTGAAATAGTTGAGCCAAAAAAAATAATAATAAATTTAATATGGTTTGTTTTTGCGGCACTCTTTATAGTGCCGGCTTTATTGCTTTATTTTGCTATATTTACCGAAGCTATTGAAAGCCTGAATCTGCCGCTGCCTTATATTGAATTTAACATAATGATATTAAATTTTATTTTTATAGCCGCCCCTGTCATATATTTTTTACTCAAAGAAATTCTGACTTATATATTGGGTTCTGATAAAAGCGGAGCTACAGAAATGAAGCTGTATACAAATGTTGAAATGCCCATAAACGCTTACAGGGATGCGTTTAAAACATGGCAGATAATTATTATTTATTTAATACCGATGATTTTCATGTACCCTCTGATTTGTATAGTGAGCATCATATCGGGCGGGAACATAAATTTATTGATTCTGGCTGTTGTCATGTCGTTTTTTATGTCGTTTGATTTGACGCTTGTAATTTATGTTTTATTTCTTAAAATAAGATATAACGCCGAATATATTGCCATGAACAAACATGTATATAGCTTGTCTTTATATTCTAAAGAGTCTATTAAGCGTAAAGTATATTCTGATATAATAAAAGAAAAATTACATAAATTCAAAAAATCAATAAAAATTCCCAAGCATTTTACAAAAATAATTTGCGCTGTTATAATTATAGCGGGGCTGTTGTTTGTTTTATTAAATAATTTTATATTAAATAAAGAAATATTTTATAATCCCGATCCCGAAGATTTTGAAAATTATCTTGAATATTGCGACGCGATGAATCCCGCAATAAAAAAATACGGCGGAGATACATATTCAAATTATGATAATGATAATTTTATCCCGGATTACACAGGCTGTGAAATTCTTGCGGGACGCAATATAATTTACTGCAACGACGACGATTCTGTGATATATTATGACAAAATAAAAGACTCGGTTATACGTTTGACAGACGGCGGCAAAACCGAAAGATTGTGTATATATGAATACTGCCGTAATAATCCTGATGAATACTGCGGGCACATGCCGAATTTTGTCGCTGACGGCTGTTATTCGGACGGAGTTTTATACGGAGTCCGGCAGTATTGGTCAACTTATAAAAACACAATGAAAATATTAAAAAGCTATATTATCCGGTATGACATAGTCTCGAATGAACTCGATAAGTTAATCGAGTTTGAAATGGGCGACGATGACGTATTTATACGCAATATGATGGTTTACGGCGAAAATTTATATGCGTGGGTTTCTGCCGGATACGACGAATATCTGCAAAAAGAAGCAGAGTCAGCCTCAGACATGATGGACTTGTCAGTCGTAAAAATAGATTTGAGGGGTGGAAACGGCCGTATTATATATTCGGAAGAATCCCGCAATAAAGAACAGATATTAAACCTGACGCGCTTTTATGAAGGTTATTTTTACGGTTCTATCCCGGCTGAAACTATAGTCGTCACACCTACGATGGTGCCTGTGGGCGGGGTTATATACAAATGCGACGCGGATATGAAAAGTTTCAATGCTGTATTGGATCTGGGGTATATTACAAGAATAGACGCAGTTACAGGACTTACTGTCGAATATGTTTCAATCAACGCACTGGAACTTGATATATATAACGAATATATATATTATATTGACAATATGGGCAACGGGCTTTGCAGGTATAATACGAAAATGCAGAAAAAAGAAGAAGGATTGTGTAATAATTTATCGGAATTTTATATAGACGGCGATATGATGTATTATACTGTGTTTGGAGGCAGAGAGATATACAGGGTGAAACTTGACGGTGAGTACACAGATTATGAAAATCAGGTGACATACGTGGATTTTGCTAATCCAACGGTAGTTTACAGGCTTGAACCGGGAGATTTTTTCGGCGAATGGAGCGTAAAAGATGATTGCGTATATGCAGTTTTATATGTAAAAAATAATATTAAAACACTTGCGCGGATAAAAATAAATTCTAACGCCGGCCCATATATATTTTGGCAGTAAACGCAACAGAGACGGGTTTTATGCCCGTTTTTATTTTATTTTGATTTATTTATATCTCCTCTTGCTTTTATAATATTATTGTAGTATAATATAAAAAATTAACCGGTTGAAAAAACAACGGAAATATTAAAATTACAGGAGGTTATATTAAAATGATACTGCATTTAACCGAAAAAGAATTTGAAGAAAAAGAATTTGAGACATGCCTGATAGATTTCTCTGCGGAATGGTGTCCGCCGTGCCAAATGCTTGCCCCGGTACTTGAAACAGTTGCCGAGACGCACAAAGACAAAATGAATTTTTATAAGATAGACATTGACGAAAGTATTAATTTAGCGCAAAAATACGGAGTCACGCATGTTCCGACGCTCATTATTTTAAAAAACGGTGAAGTCGCGGACAAAGCAGTCGGATTTATGGACGAAGCCAAATTATCTGAGTTTATAGAAAAAAACGCGTAGTTTTGCGTGATGAAGGGATTTTATGATATGAAGGGATATAAATTAAACGAAGACGAAAATTACGTCAGTAAAATAATAGCGGGCATTTACAAGAAAAACGGGCATTGTCCGTGCAGGGTAAATTCTGACGACAGCACGCTTTGTCCGTGCGACGAATTTATGGAGCAGCAAATCTGCAGATGCAATCTTTTTGTAAAATCAAAAGCGTCAGGGGATATTATATAAATTATGAAAATAACGTTTTTAGGCACTTCCGCCGGGGAAGAATATCCCTGTATATGGTGCGAATGCGAGAATTGCGCAAAAGCGCGAAAATGGGGCGGTAAAAATATCCGGCGCAACAGCTCGGTTATACTGGACGGCGACGTAATGATAGATATAGGCAAAACGGCGCATATTCAGGCTGAACGCTTCGGGATTAATATACGCGAAATAAAAACCCTGCTTGTGACCCATTCGCACAAAGACCATTTTAATACGCACACTCTCTGGACACGATGGGCTGTATCTGTGCCGCTGCCTTATTTAGATATTTTCGGCAGCAGGCAAGTACATGAAACTCTTTTAAACAATGACAGGTATAACAGTGAGAATTGGCGCATTAATTTTAATATTATAGAATTTTACAAAAAATATCGCGCAGGCGACATTGAAATTTATACGCTGGACGGAAATCACCCCGACGGCGAAATTCACGCGATAAATTATATAATCACACGTAAAAACCGCACTTTTCTCTATTTGAGCGATACGGGCTGGCCTTTTGAGAAAACCCTTGAAGCGATTGCAAACTATAAATATGATTTTATAATTACAGAAAATACGCACGGCCCCGGAGCGGGTTCAGGCGGTCACATGGGGCTTGACGATAATCTGCGTTTGCTTGATTTTTTCAATAAAAATAAATTATGGAAAAATACGCCGGATTATTATATAACGCACGTTGCACCGTTTAATTGCCCGCCTTATGACGAATACAAGCCTGTTGCGGAAAATAACGGATTAAAACTTGCGTATGACGGTCTTGTTATAGATTATCCGTATATTTAAAATTTAAGGAGAATAAATTTTATGCCGGATAGCACTTTTATTACTGTTTTAGGCTCGTCAGGATGCAGATATGATTACGGCAACGATACGGCAAGCTATCTGATAAACAATAAAATTATTGTCGATACCGGCTGGAATTTAGTTGAGAATATATTGGATTTAAACTTAAATCCGGCAGATTTCAAAACAATTTTATTTACGCATTTACATCATGACCATTATCTTGCGCTGCCTCAGTTTTTGTTTTATTATCTTAACGAGGGCAGATCTTTAAACGAACTGACTTTTATCGGTCCGGGTGAATTAAATATTATATTAAATCTTGCGATGAATTTTTTGCAAATATCAAGATTTTATGGAAATGCGGGTTGTCCAAAATGCATAGAGATAAAACCCGGCGAAAATATTACGCTTGATAGTTTAAATTTATATATAGAATCTCATAAATCAATACACCCTGTCGATGGCAGGTATTATAACGTCACAGATATGCTCACGCATAAAAAAACAGGATTTTCCGGCGATACTGCGTATAATCCCGATGAAACAGAATTTTTCAAAAACTGCGATTTGTTGATTCATGAATGCTCGCTGGGAGGCAGGCACACAGGTGAAAATATGTATCTTCACTCAGACGCCGAAGAAGCCGCTGCTGTTGCCGCAGGGGCAGGGGTAAAAGCTCTTGCGCTTGTTCACTATCCCGCAAAAATCAGGACTGAGTGTTTCAATGCCGCCAAAAACAAATTTGACGGGCAAATATTAATGCCGGTTAAAGGCGATATTATAGAATTATAATACGCGTAGCATAAAATATATAAAGGCGGGAAAACCCCGCCCTTACGATTATATTTGCGCAATATATATAATATATAAAATCAATTATCCCTGTTAAGTATCCGGGTAAGAAAAGCCCGGGTTTTTTCCTGTTTGGGATTGCCGAAGATATTATCGGGCGTGTCTTCTTCAACTATTACGCCGTCTGCCATAAATATAACCCTGTCGGCAACTTCGCGGGCAAAATCCATCTCATGGGTCACAATAATCATTGTAAGGCCGCTGTCGGCAAGATCGCGAATGACTTTTAAAACTTCTCCGACCATTTCAGGGTCAAGGGCAGAAGTCGGCTCATCGAATAATAAAGCTTCCGGTTCCATCGATAAAGCGCGCGCGATTGCGACCCGTTGTTTCTGCCCGCCGGATATTTGGTGAGGCTTGGCGTTGATATACTGGTCCATTCCGACCTTTTCGAGATATTGCAGCGCTATTTTTTTTGAGTCTGTTTTTTTTCGCCCCAGCACTTTGATTTGCCCTACCACGCAGTTGCCTAAAACCGATAAGTTGCTGAATAAATTAAACTGCTGGAACACCATTCCCATTTTAGTTCGCAGAAGTGTTGGCGGTGTTTTTGCTTCGGCTATATCCTCGCCATGAAATAATATATGCCCGCCGGTCGGTGTTTCAAGTAAGTTAATACAGCGCAGTAAAGTCGATTTGCCCGAACCCGACGCGCCTATAATACAAACTACCTCGCCTTTTTCGATAGAAAAATCAATGCCTTTTAATATTTCATTGTCGCCGAAATTTTTTATGAGTTCTTTGATTTGAACAACCGCCATATTATTTCACCTCCGGACTTTTCATGTCTTCAAGCCGTTTTGCCTTTGACCCAAGCACAGTATAAGATTCCGAGCCGCGCAACTTTTTCTCGATAAAGCGCAGTAATCTCGTAGTGGCGAAAGTCAGGACAAAATATATGGCGCAGGCAATCAAAGCAGTCTGGTAATAATAAAAGTTTTTGCCGTATATGCCTTTTGTCTTAAAAAATAATTCAGACAAGCTTATTACGTTCAGCACCGCCGTGTCTTTTATATTAATCACAAATTCGTTGCTGGTCGCCGGGAGTATATTGCGTATAGTCTGAGGCAGGATAATATTAAACATAGTCTGCCCGTGCGACATTCCTATGGCGTGCGCCGCTTCGAACTGCCCGTTGTCGATAGAGTTTATCCCCCCGCGCACAATCTCGGACATATATGCGCCGGTATTAATCGAAACAACAAAAATTCCCGCAAAAAACGGACTCATGTGTAAATTGAACCACTCCGCCGAGCCGTAATAAATAACCACCGCCTGAATTATCATCGGCGTTCCGCGAAACACTTCGATATATATTGTCAGCAGGGCGTTTATTATTTTAAAGAAAACGCGTTTGGCGAACAGATCCGTTTTTTTGACCGGGATTGTCTTGACAACGCCGATAAGCAGCCCGATAACCGACCCGAATATTGTCCCCATAAGAGCGACCTGCATAGTAGTCAAGGCCCCCGCGAGAAATCCCGCCGCGTTTAATTTTATTATATTTATGATTATGTTCATAATTTAAGAATCCTTACAGTAGGGGCGCGCATTGCGCGTCCGCAAGCCAACATAAAATTGACGTTTTTACGCGGACGACCAAGGGTCGCCCCTACATCATTATTTTTTCACGTTCTGCCTGCCAAATACAAAAACTTTAATCCTCAGCCGAATCTTCCATGGCTTTTATCATAAGTTGCTCGCGTTCTTCTTTGCTGATTTTAGCAAGCGCATCGTTTATTTTATTTTTTAAATCGCTGCCTTTTTTCATGCCTATTGATATATTAGACTCATTCACGTCATAATTAAAGCCTTTGTCTTTGTCAAATGCGATATAAGTCAAATCAGCATGCACTCCGGAGACTGCAACTGCATGCGGACTTTCTGAAACATATCCGTCGATAAAGCCTGATTTCAGAGAGTTTGTCATTGACGAAAAATCCGGGAGGGCTTCCTGTTTATCTACCCCGGCTATCTGGTCGATAACATCATAATGCGTGGTATTGAGCTGAGCCGTAATTTTCGCTCCGGAAAAATCCGCGATAGAAGTCGCGCCGGCATACGGTCCGTCTGACTTTACTACGATCACCAAATCAGATTCGTAATAATAATCTGAAAAATCTATGACTTCTTTGCGCTCGTCTGTCGGGGACATTCCCGCTATAATTAAATCTAATTTGTCGGAAGTCAGTCCGGGAATCAACCCGTCCCAGTCTGTTTTGACAATTTCAAGCTCCATGCCGAGAGCGTCGGCAATTTTTTTCGCTATCTGAACGTCATAACCACCGGCGAACCCCGTGGAATCGTTGCTTATGGCAATAGCTCCGTTTTTTGTGTCGGTCTGTGTCCAGTTGAACGGGGCGTAGTCGCATTCCATGCCGACTTTCAATTTTTCTTTGGATAAACCTGCACAGCCTGTCAATAAAGCTGCCAATAAAACAACAGATACCAATAAAACAAATACTTTTTTCATAATTTTAATATACCTCCTAAAATTTATCTTTTTAATGCAATATGCAACAAAAAAAGATATTATACTTATAGTATATATCTTTTTTTATTTTTTTCAAGTGTTTTTTTTTAACTTTATTTCATAAAATAAAAAATTTATGATTTTTGATTATTGATCAACGCGCCAAATATATTTTAATAATGCGCGGGCTTGAGCGTCCATGTCTGGAGTTTAGCCATTCTTACAGTATTGAGGACTTTAAATTCATCGGGGAATATAATCCAGCTATGCCTGCCGCTCCAGTCTGTATTGTTTTTGACATATTTTTCTGTCGTAAGTTCGCCGTTAATCAAATCAATATTTTCGTTTTCTGAAAGTCCTTTTGATATTGCCGCCGCAAGAGTACAGAACATATCGGCGGGATTAATAACTCCGTTATTTAATTTATATAAATCAGGAAGCTGCTTATACCCGAAAACTTTATTGTATTGCTGCTCGAATGCCATTGCAATATCTTTTATTTTTACCGGACCGTCAACACAGGATTTACAGCATTTTTCCGGACCGTATGACAAATTGGGAATCAAGTGCTTTTTGTTTATGTATTTTGCCATAAGCGGCAATAATTCAGACGGCGCGTGCCAGTTTCCGGCAATCTCGGCGAAATTTATTTTATTTTTTACGCCGGCGGCAAATTCTTTTATTTGCTTGCAGGTTATTTTAGATTTACTTTTTATTTCATAATCAAGCGACTGTGAAGCCGTTATATATTCGGCATTTTCTTTTGATAAAGTATAATCAATAAATCTGCCGAGCCTGTCTATCAAAATTTCCATTTCGCCCGGTTTTCGCAATTCAGAAGGCTTCCATTCAGATTTAGGCCTGTTTTTTCCGTAGGCAAAATTTACGCCGTCCCAGAACTCAGTGCAGGAAAATTCGCACGGGTGATAGAAAATGCTGATTAAAAGAGTGCGTTCGGTTTCAGTTTCAGCACATAAAATATCAAATTCTTTTTTCGCCGTATCCAAATCGTTTTCTCCGCCGTTAAGATTCATTCGCATTGTCGCGCTTAAACATGTGAGATTTAATATACCTCCGTACCAAAAAGGCTTACCGTTTAAATCAATTATATCGTGAGAGTCAAGATATGTCGGTATGCCCCATTTGCGCAATACGGGAAAAGTCTGCGAAGCCCACGATGCTCCCGGCTGACCATAACTCGAAGAAAACTGACCCGTTATATCCGTAACGTCGCGCAGCCCTTTTTCTTCACGCCGCATAAACTCTTCCGCTCCGTCCGCGAAACCATAGCTTTCAAGATATTCGGTCATTGTAGGGTGACGGCTGTGGTTATCAGTATGATAACAGATTTCATGCCCCGAAAATTTATTGATTATATCAAATCTGCCCCTGTCTCTTAATACTCTCGCCTTATCCGCCACGACTTTCAGCGACGATACTATTCCCCGTTTGTCCATCATATCTATAAGTTTATCAAGCGCGTCGTCCGATTCCGGCGTTATATAATCCTCAACGTCATACCACAGCATAATTTTTATATCCATTTTATATTTCTCCTAATTTTTATTTATATTATATTAATAATCTTTTCAGTTTTAATATAGCGCAAAAGATATAACTTAAGATAACGCATTACCAAACCCACCGGAGCCGACAGCCTGAGCCACCGCGAAAGTATTCAAGTGTACCGCGACATTTTTTCCGAGAGCTTTATTCGTGTTAAGTTCGCATGTAACCGTTATTTCTCCCTGTGCCCCGCGTTTAACAGCCTCTTCATACGCTATCTCTTTTGCTTCGGAAATGGCAAATTCTTCGGCTTCCTCCAGCTTTTCAAAAGTTTTCACGTTACCGCCGAACACAGTATATCCCGTGATTCCGCCCGAACTGTAATTGGGCTTTATCTCGACAGTATAATTCGCGCATATATTTCCCGCGACCGCGCCCAGAGCGTTCGCCACTCCTGCATATTTCGGCACTACGGCTTTTGTCCCAAGCATTTTCGCGACGTCGTCTAAAAATATGTGAATTGGCGCGCCGATACCTACAAGCGAAAAGTCTGTTTTAAATATAGAAGAAACAATATTATCTTTTTTCCCGGATTTTGCCGTTTGATAACTTTCATTGATAAAACGTTCAATTTCTTTGCTTACACCGTTTTTCATATAATACAAATCATTATTTTCAAGCATGACTTTTACGACATTGAGATATATTTTGCGTTTGATTTCATCATATGCCATATCGCACAATTCATCAACCGATACATCTAAATTAAACGCGACAAATTTTGCTCCGAGAATAGACGCCTCTATAGAATCACAATACCGGCTGAAATCTTTTTTTATGTGCATTATATCCGTCGGGGTAAGCCCGCACATCTGCACAATTCCCTCTTTGAGCAGCCGCGAAATATTGAGCGTATATATATCTTTGCCCACAGCGGCGGCGGCGGCTTTCAAAATTAAGGGATTATCTTTTAACGCGTCGCAAAATCTTTTTTCTTCATCTGTGTAACGCGAACTTCCGGTTATGTCTTTGATTAAAATATAATGCTCGTGCAGATATTTCATGTGCCGGTTCTCTATACCCGCCAGAAGCTTACGCAAATTGTCTGCGATAACCGGATATTTTTCTGCGGCGATGCACAGAGGCACTACCCTGTAATCCTCTAAAATCAATCCGGTTTCACCGTGATGAATTGCGCTGTCGCCGCCAAGCCCGAATGTTTTCACATATAACCCGTTTACAAAAGTTTTCCACTTGCCTATGCTTATCCCGTCAATCGCTGTGACGGGTATGTTATTTCTCACAAGTGCAATATCTGTTGTCGTGCCGCCCATGTCTATGACTACACAGTTAGATTCGCTGGACAACCTCGTACTGCCTATCACGCTTGCTGCCGGGCCGCACAGTAACGTTTCAACAGGACGCACAGACGCGAATTCTTCCGACATCAGGCTGCCGTCGCTGCGAACGATCACTACCGAAGCGTTTATGCCGCGCTTTTTAATAGCGATCTTTATCGCGTCCAGAAATTCTTTTATGACAGGAAACAATCCGGCGTTGAGCAAAGTGCTCGAACCGCGCTGTAAGCAATTCAATTCCGAAAATAATTCATGGCTGCACACAACCGGTATATCATGTTTTTGCGTGAATATTTTTTTCGCTTTTTTTTCGACTATAGCCCCGTTTTTCATCGCATTCATCTCGATTATGCCCGCGCCGTCCAAATCATTAAATTCTTTTTTTATATTTTCAGAAAAAAGTTCCCAGTCAGGTTCTCTTTCTTTGCCGCCCCAAAAATCTGTGTAACTCTCCTGAATATATATCTCGTCAACATCAGGCAATCCATACTTTCCGCCGTTTTCGGCGATGACTTTCCTGTCGCCGCCGAAAAATATGAGTTTCGCTTTTCCGCCTTTGTCCTCGACGCAGGCGTTTGTCGCGAGCGTCGTTGAAAGCGATACAAACTCGGCTTTACTTAACAAATCGCCGGGTAATCCGTCAAGCGCGCCTAATATGCCGATTGTCAAATCTTCTTTTGTTGTGAGAGATTTCGCGCTGCCCAAGACGCTTCCGTTTTGAAAATCATAAACCACAGCGTCTGTGTATGTTCCTCCGGTATCTATTCCGATTCCTATTTTCATAAATCACCTTTTATTATATATTATTTTTATTGAGAAACAGCATAACGCATAAAAACAAATAAAAAATATAAGTATTATTATACTATAATATAAATTCGCTTCGCCAAAAACTGAAACTGAGCGTAAGCAAATACAATATAATTCACAAATATTAACGCGAGTATAATCAAGTGTGGATAAAATGAAAACTCCACACACGTATGGTATTGACATATTTGTGTCAATACCGTATAATAAAAATCAAAATCCCACGCTTTATTAACAGCGAATTTATATTATAGTATAATAATACTTATATTTTTTATTTGTTTGGAGGTAATATATATGAATAGCACAAAAGCATTGAAATTATCTGATTTTCTTTTGAGTATAGGCGCAAATTCAGCCGTTCACAGGAGAGGCGAATCGCTTGAAAATACGGTTGAGTTTACAAAATACGCGGGTATAAGCTGGTTCAGGCTGGGATATGAAAGCGATATTGAGACAGAAAAACTTATAGAACTGCACAAACTGACCGGGGTAATGTTTTCTTATGGACTTGCGAGCGGCGGAAGTGATATTCCGCGGCTTATAAAAGGCGCGGAAAAACTCGCGGACGCTGGAGCTTTGATAGCCCTTGAGGGACCGAACGAGCCGAATAACTGGAGCGTCAAATATAACGGAGTCGGGGGCGGCCGGAATCATTCATGGCGGGCAGTCGCGGAATTGCAGAGCGATTTATATAAAACCGTAAAAAACAATCCCAAATTAAAAAACTATCCTGTTTTTCACATAGGCGGCGAGAGCGGAGCACAGACTGACAACTGCGGGCTGCAATATCTGAAAATCCCTGAAAATGCGGACACTGTCATGCCTGCCGGAACAGTATATGCAGATTTCGCGAACGTTCACAATTATTTTTGTCACCCGTCAGTCGGCAGGCTTATCGACAATATAACATGGCACGCGGCAGATCCTGTACTCGAAACAGTCCCCGGCAACGGCGGCAAATTTGACAATTTATACGGAAACTACGGCAAAATGTGGGGCGGCGGGCGTTTCGACGGATATTCCAAAAGCGAACTTATAGACCTGCCGAGGGTTACGACCGAAACCGGCGTGACGATTGGATCATATAACGGCGAGGTCACAGAAGATTTGCACGGCAAACTTATTGTAAGTATGTATCTATCGCAATTTAAGAATAATTATAAATATACTGCGTTGTATATCCTGCGCGACAGGGTTGACGAGGAGGGCAATCAGACATTCGGGCTTTTCACTCCGCAGAACACCCCAAGAAAAGCCGCGCATTACCTGCATAATATGGCTGATATTCTGAATATGAACAATGAGGTAAATATAATTATAACCGAAGAATTAAGATATACAATCCGTAATGTATCCGAAACTGTGCATGAACTGCTGCTGCAAAAAAATAAAAGCGAGTTTTATATGATTCTGTGGGACGAACGTTTTACAGGAGGAAAAGACGAAGTTGAAATCGAATTTGCGGAAATCCCGAAAAACATAAAAATATATGATGTAGTAAAGGGATTAGCGCCTGTTAAATCGCTTGAATTAAAAAAGACGCTCAGCCTTAATCTGACTGACCACCCGGTTATTTTGAAAATTAGTTACAAATAAAAATAAACGGAGCTGATAAAAATGGCAAAACTTATATTTGAAAAAAATAATGAATTATATTGAATGGCAAAAATTTTCAGTAATAAAAATTGCATAACAAGCTAAAACTAACGTTAGAGTTTATTAAAACAAAATTTTTTTAAGCTCAAAGAAGATTTATTACGTGATTTCAGCAGTTAATAAACACTGATTTCGGTAATACATGACGAAATAAAATTAATAAGGAGATTTTAAAATGGCATCGAAAACTCTTGTACCTGAAGCTAAGGCTGCTCTCAATAAATTCAAAATGGAAGCTGCAAGCGAAGTAGGCGTAAATTTATCTCAGGGTTATAATGGCGATTTAACAGCACGTCAGGCTGGTTCAGTCGGCGGTCAAATGGTTAAAAAAATGATCAGAGACGCTGAAAACGCTATGAAAAACAAATAAGTAAATTTGTAGATTATATAAAAACAAACGGGGAAATAAATCCCCGTCTGTTTTTTATTGTTGACAAATAGTTTTTGAAAGATATATAATATTTAAAAGTACGCAAAATAAGGAGACTCCATGAAGCTGGCAATAAATATACGCAATATTTGCTTTATATCAATTTTTACGGCAATTACCGCAGTCTGCGCCCAAATAAGCATACCAAATCCAACAGGGGTACCTTTTACCCTGCAAACTTTCGCAATCCCGCTTGCCGGAATTATACTCGGAGCGAAAAGCGGCACATTGTCTGCAAGCGTTTATATATTTCTCGGTATATCCGGCGTTCCGGTATTCACGGGATTTTCCGGCGGAATCGCCGTTCTATTCGGCAAAACCGGGGGATATATAATCTCTTTCCCGGTAATGGCTTTATGCGCGGGAATAAGTTCTGATTTGTACGAAAACGTTAAAATCAAAAATATCTGGATTAAAAACGCAATTCTCGCAGGCGGGCTTATTCTGGGCGCGGTAATTAATTATATATCCGGCATGCTATGGGGAAAATTTTTTCTGACATGCAGTATGCGGGACGCGTTTCTTTTGTTCGTTCTCCCGTATATTCCCACGGCTGTTGTTAAAATAATTTTATCCGGAATTTTCGGGATAAGCGTCAAAAAAATTCTTATAAAAAGTAAATTGCTGCTATAATTGCGTATTATTTTTTTACCGGTTCCCGATATACTGGTATCCGCCAAACAATTTCTTTTTATATTTTCCCATCAATTTTTTTGCTCGTTCAGAGCCTAACTGGGCAGCTCGTACAAGACATTCATACGAAACATTATCGTCAATTTTTGTGCCTATTCCATATCTGTATAACATACTTAACCCGTCATATCCCTGCGAGAGTTCATGATCTGCAAGTTCTGAGCTTGTAACTGCTTCTGATAATTCGTTGAATATCCTGTTTTTTTCTTCGGCAGAAAGACTGCCGAGGTCGCCTACCGAACTGCATAAACATGCAAATTTTATTATTTTTGCGTATGGCTCATTAGATTTGTCTGCATATTTTATGGCTTTATCATAAAGTTCATAAGCCATGTTGCATTGACTCAAAATACTATATAATTTACTTAATGCCTGAGAGTGTTTTTGACGGTTTTCGCCATTGGAAAAAGCCTTTTCAAACCATGATTCCGCCAATTCATATAATTCAAACGCATCGTCGCCTTCCTGTATTGCAATCAATTCATTGCCTTTTGAATCATACGCATACGCTAATTCTATCATAGCGTCTGTATTATTGTTTGCAGCCAATGTTTCAAGCTCTGAGATAGTGGAATTTTCATATTCTTTTAGATAAGACATAAATTATTGACCTTTCGTTTTTTATATTTTTAGAAATTAATTTTTACTTTTTGACCTTTTTTGTATTATAGTAATTCTAATATAAAAGAAACCAATGTCATTCTGAACGAAGTGAAGAATCTTAAAGACCCTTCGCTACGCTCAGGGTGACATGAGCGGGACGCTTTTCAAGTTTAACGATTATATATTGCGTAAATTTATCCGTCTGCGTTTATTTTTTCCAAAAGTTCTTTAAGCGTCTTGTCGCAGTCGTCATACAGAACCTGACAGGTCCCGACCTGTTTATGGCCGCCGCCTCCGTATTTTAACAATAACGATCCGACGTCTGTTTTAGACGTCCTGTTTAATATGCTGTGACCTACCGCGATAGGGGCGTTTTGTTTGTTTCTCCCGTCAACTACCCACAGGGATATATTCTGTTCGGGATACATCGCGTATATCAAAAACCTGTTTCCGGTATATATCGGCGAAACATCGCGCAAATCTGTCACAATGGCGTTTGAATAAATTTTAGTATGGGCAGAAACCATTTCTTTAAATAAAATATCCTGTTCTCTATATTTTTCCACCCGTTCTTTTACGTCAAAATCCTCCAGAATTTCAGCTATTTTTTTAATTCTGCACTCTTCTATCAGCTTCTCCATAAGAGCGTAATTGCTTATTCTGAAATCCCTGAATCTTCCCAATCCCGTGCGCGGATCCATCAGAAATCCCAAAAGAACCCAGCCGTCCGGGTTTAATATATCGTCAATTTCAAGTTCGCCCGAATCCACAATATCCGCCGCGTCTATCATTTCGGCAAAATGCGGAAGTTTTTCTTTGCCGCCATAATATTCGTAAACTATGCGCGCCGCGCTTTTTTCATGGCGGCTCTCGCCTTTGTATTCGACATCTTTTATTCTTTCTTTTTCGCTTGAATGATGGTCAAACCACATTCCGCAGCCGGGAACATACGGGACATTCGTCAGCACATCGTTTTCCGTGACTTTCACGAGTCCGTCCTGCAAATCTTTCGGGTGTACGAAAGTCCATGTGTCAATCAAGCCTATTTCTTTTAAAACAGTCGCGCATGCAAGTCCGTCAAAATCTGAACGAGTTACTAAATTCATAATTATATTCCTCCGTTATATTATATTTTTTATTTCTCTTTATTATTTTTAATTATAAAAATTGATTTTCCTCCACTTTTGAACCATTTTTGTAGGGCGCGCGACTCGACGCGCCCTACTTTCGGGGCTTCCCCGTTTCGCAATCGCTTAATATTTATTATTATCGCATAAATCTCCGGAAAAGTAAAGAGTTTTTTGCGTTAATAATAATATTTGCCAATAAAAATATCTGAATATATCTCAATTTTTTACGCAATATTGCTTATATATAGGCATATAAACTTCGCTGTCGCGGACCGGACATCCTGTTGTTGCTCCCGCGCGCATTAGCTCAGTGCATTTCGAACACGCCAAACAGCATTTTTTTGAATCCATAAAGCCGTTAAGCATATCGTGTGCAAAACCTTTATACGCGAACGCGCCCCTGCCGAACCCTATCACTTTCGCTAAGTTATTTTCGAGAGAATAAGCCGCCGCGCCAATCGCAAACTGACGCAGATAGCTATATCCCGTGCCTATAAAAGTCATATTGGGGTAAATTTTTTGAACTGTGCCGATATGATTTATAAAACTGCTGAGATTTATAAGCGGGTGGGACGGCGGATTAGTCCGTCCGACGTTATAATCATACGGCCGGTTTATGTGCGGGTTATAATACGGCGTTCCCATCGTCACGTTTATTAAATTAACCCCGAGCCGGTTAATTTCGCCGATAAGCCTGATTGATTCTTCTAACTCAACCTCGCCGTCTGAAGTAGTGGCGAACCCGTCGGGATACGGGATAACATAAGAAAGCCCGAACCTTGAAGCGACGATCGGGGAGTTTTTTGAATTTCCGAGACGGTTTTTTATTCGCTTGATAGTGTTTTTAAATATACGCGACCTGTTTTCGTAAGAGCCGCCGTACTCGCCCTCGCGGTCATAGGCGCATAATAATTCGTCAAACAAATAAGCGTGGCACGCTTTCACATCTATTCCGTCAACCCCTGCCTGATACGATAGATACGCCGCGTTCTCGAATGTTTCCTCGACTTTTTTGAGATAATCGTCCGATACGCATTGATAAGACGGGTCAAGATTCATGCGCTCGTTGAGCGTATTATTGTGCCGGGTAATAACCGGAGGCTTGGAAAATCTGCCTGAATGTGTTAGCTGAATAATTATTTTCGTATCGCTGCCCGCTATATTTTTTATTGTCTCGACAAGTTTTTTATATTCGTCAAGATTTTTATCGGTAATCATAAGCTGGCGCGCGGAAGTTCGCGCGTCCGGCTGAACGGCGACCGCCTCAATCCAGAGCAGTCCCGCGCCGCTTTCGGCGAATCTTTTATAACGCCTGATTGTGAGTTCATCGGGCGAGCCGTCTGCTTTACCGTCAAAACCTTCCATCGGGTGGACGGCGAGGGAATTTTTGAGAGTAAAACCCGGCTCTACTTCTATTTTGCGCGAAAAAACCTCGTAATTATCAGAAAAACCGATATTTACGTTCAGTTCAGTGGCTTTGGATTTTATGTCGTCAACGCTTTTAAAATCATATTTATATGGGTTGGACATGATTTTTATCACCTTTCTTCTAATATACTTTTTGACTTTTCATGTATAAAACTTCCAAGGTTTTTCAATTATACGAAATTCTGGTATAGGGGGCAAATTATCAGATTTCCATACTATAACTTCTATAAGAAAGAAGCCAATATCTTTGTTCATTTGTTTGTTCAACCATTTGATAGCTTGTATATATTCATCTCTGGCATCTTTAACAATCCATATGACAATCTCAGCTTCTTTTCCGGCAGCATATATGATAATTCTACCAAAATGATCAGGATCGGCATTCTCAAGCTGATTTTCAATAATAATTTTTTTGCCAGTTTCTTTTTCAATTGCGTATAAATCAACACTAAGGCTTCCAACAGCAGATTCAAGTTCCTCAAAAACGATATTTATTCCAATAGCGTTACTAAGAATCCGAAGATTTTCCTTTTCGGAAAGCCATTTTGAAAAATAAACTTCGTTTGACCACATTTCACGCAATTCGATGGCATTTGAGGTACTTCTGTTGATCTTAGGTATTTTAAATAATGGCATAAAAATCCTCCGCATAAAATTTTTATATAATTTATAATACCATAACTCCGATACAAAGTCAATAATTAACAAAAAATTTGAAAGAATAAAAAAAATATGATATAATAGTTTTAAAATTAATTAAAAGGTAAATTTAATATTTATGGAACACATAAAAATATCCGGGAACGAAATACAAATCATACGCAAAAATACCGTCATAATCGGCAGCGGAGCGGCGGGATTGAACGCCGCCGACAGGCTTTATTCTTACGGTCAGCATGATATTGCAGTAATAACCGAGGGCTTGACAAAAGGCACAAGCCGCAACACCGGCTCGGATAAACAGACATATTATAAACTCACGCTGTCAGGCGGCGAACCCGACAGCGTTGTCGCAATGGCCGAGACTTTATATAACGGCGGGGCGATGGACGGCGATATTGCCCTATGCGAAGCGGCTCTGTCCGCGCAATGCTTTTATAAACTCGCCGAAATCGGCGTGCCGTTCCCGCATAATAATTACGGCGAATATGTAGGATATAAAACCGACCATGACCCAAGAAGCCGCGCTACTTCGGCAGGGCCGCTCACGTCTAAATATATGACCGAAAAACTGCTCGAACAAATTAAATTAAAAAATATCCCGGTATATGACGGCTATATGGCAATAAAAATTTTGGTTGATAACGGCGTTTGTCACGGCGTTTTCTGTTTAAATTTAAACGAATTAAACGATAAAGATAAGCGTTATATTTTATTTTATTCGACAAACGTGATATACGCAGTCGGCGGGCCTGCGGGACTTTACGCAAATTCCGTTTATCCTGAAAGCCAGAATGGGGCGTCGGGGATAGCGTTTGAAGCGGGAGTTGCGGGCAAAAATCTGACTGAATGGCAGTACGGCATAGCCTCTGTAAAATTCAGATGGAATCTTTCCGGAACATATCAGCAGGTTCTCCCGGCTTATATTTCGACTGATTTAAACGGCGAAAACCCGGTGGAATTTCTCAATGAATATTTTGAAACAGGCGAACAGCTTTTAAACTGCGTTTTTCTAAAAGGCTATCAGTGGCCCTTTGACCCGCGCAAACTTGATAATTACGGCTCGTCTATGATTGACGCGTTAGTTTATAACGAGACAGCAAATAAAAAAAGACGCGTTTTTCTTGATTTCAGAAAAAACCCGTCTGGGCTTAAATCAGATTTTTCAAATGTCGGCAAAGAATGCTTTGAATATCTTAATAATTCGGGCGCGTTATCGCTGAAAACCCCGGTTGAGCGTTTAAATCACATGAATCCCGCCGCGATAGATTTATATAAAAATAATAATATTGATTTATATAACGAACCGCTTGAAATAGCCGTGTGCGCACAGCATAACAACGGCGGTTTATGCGGTGATATGTGGTGGGAAAGTAATATCAAAGGATTTTTCCCCGTTGGAGAAGTCAACGGGACACACGGGATATACAGGCCCGGCGGAAGCGCGTTAAATTCAGGGCAATGCGGCGGAATGAGAGCGGCGATGTTTATCGCGAAAAACCGTTCACGTTATGTAGGGCGCGACGACCCCGACGCGCCGCTGACGGGAGTTATCGATATAATTCAAAAAATAGACAAATCTATTTCAAATATATCAGATATATCAAACATTGAAGATACAAAAAAGCAAATCGGCGAAATAATGAGCGGAAACGCGGCGCATATAAGAAATATTAAAAATATTCGCGAAAGCATAAAAATAACAAAAGAAAAATACCTGAACTATTGGGAGAATTTAAATCTAAGCAATATCAGCGAACTGCCGGTAGCGTTATCAAATCGGGATTTGCTGATTGCGCAGTATGTTTATTTAAACGCAATGCTTGATTATATCAGCCACGGCGGCGTAAGCAGGGGTTCATATATAATAGAAACCGAAACAGAAAGCGGCAAAAAAATCCACGAAAAGCTGCCGTTCAGATATATCCCGTGCGACGAAACAAATAATTTCAGCGATATGATTCAGGAGATATTGCTTACAGGCGATGAAATCAAAATAACATGGCGTAAACGCCGCCCGATACCGGACGCTCCGCGCTGGTTCGAGAATGTCTGGAGCGATTTTATTAATTAAATTTAATTAAACGACTGATATAACGCGATTATATTTTCTGCGGGTGTATCGGGCTGAAAAAGATGCGCCGGGCATAAAATATATCCTGTACCGAAAGTTTCGGCATAATGCTTTGCCTCGCGTTTTATCTCGTCAGCATTCCCGAACGGCAGCAGCCGCTGCACATCCATACCGCCGTGAAAACAAATTTTATCTAAATACTGCCTGAGCGATTCCGGGGACATTTCGTATGCGCCGACAGGCTGGATCGGGTTGAGTATATCAATCCCGCAGTTTATCATCGACGGGATATATTCTGAGATATTGCCGCACGAATGAAACATGAGTTTTGCCCCGAATTTATGAACTGTCTGCGCTATTTCCGAAAGATACGGGCCGACAAATTCTCTAAACATATCCACAGATATAAGTGGTCCTCTCTGAGTGCCCAAGTCTGTGACAATCAAAAATATATCTATATTTCCGTCCGAATATTCCCATGCGCGCTTATAATCTTCCACATAAAAATCAGTGAATAATTTGCTTAAATAATGCACCCAGTCAGGATTTACTGCCATGTCTATAAGATGATTTTCAAGGCCGCGAACCAGAGACGGACGCTGCCATATATCGCCGAAGCCGTAGCGAATCGCAAGCTTTTTATCCCGTGCCTCACGGCATTGTTCTTTGAGTTTACTATAATCCATCACGTCGTTATCAGGCCAGTCAAAAGCCATGATTTCGTCTAAGCTTTCGGCGAAATATAACGCTCCGTAAGTATCTTCACGGATCGGGCCCCACCCGGTTTCGCGAAAGACAAACCTCTCGCCCCACATATTTTCAAACACGCCGTTTCCGAGACTTTTATTTTCAGGCTGACCCGCGTTAAAAGCTCTTATATCAATCTGCATTTCATCGAGAAAGCGCTCCAGATCACTGTGCCCCAGATACGCAAATAACCTGTTGAGCGTAGGTTCTTCCGCCCAAAAATCAAACGGAGGCCTGTCTGTTTTTTCCCTATTGAGAGCCGCCATTGTTCTATCAAACCCTGTCATTTTTTATTCACCCGCCTTTGTAGTATTTACTTTAATAATAAACGCAGCTAACTTCACCCAAAAACATACTAAAATAATATAAAACATTATTATCATATACAAATTTCCGCTTAAGAACATAAATATAAATCCTGCCAAAGTAATTATAAAATCTGGCAAAATATTATAAATGAAAGTTTTTAACGGAGTTTTGCCGCTTTTTTCTTTAATTTTGAATATACCGAAACAAACCCAACTCCATATACCCAAACCCCAAAATTGAATTGCGTCGCGAGATTCAATCTCGATTCTGATTAAAGAACCAAATGTCGTTATTGCCGCCATAACGGTGGCTATCATCGCTATGGCATATATAATTTTTGTCGCAATATCTAAAAATTTTTTAGCAAAAGATATATATTTTTCTATGATGTTACCCTCCGATAATATTATAAATTTTCTTCACTTATTCTAAACCAACCCATTCGCGAAAAATTTTATTTTATCATACACAAGTTTGCTTCCCGCAATTTTCGCCGGTTCAAATAATGCAGGATAACTGAATTTGAACCCCTCGGCGTTTTGACAATCAATAAACGCTTTGCCCATCGCCGCTAAAAATTCCGTGCATATATTCACTTTCGTGATGCCATTACCTATAGCTTCAAGCACTTGTGCGTCCGGAGTGCCTGATCCGCCGTGCAAAACTATCGGAATATTTGTCTTTGCCGTTATCTTTTTAAGTCGCTCTATGTTTAATACAGGAGCCTGCTTGTAAAATCCGTGCGCTGTGCCTATCGCAACTGCTAACGCGTCAATACCTGTCTTATTCACAAAATCCAACGCTTCATCAGGGTCAGTTTGGGTCGCCTCAATATCTTTCACGTCGATAAGCCCCTCAGCTCCGCCGATTTTGCCCAATTCAGCCTCGACGCTTACACTTGCCGGCGAAGCTATTTTTACGACTTCTTTCGTAATTCTTATGTTTTCCTCATATTCGCATTTGGACGCGTCTATCATAACCGAAGTAAAACCTGCTTTTATCGCCTGTTCCGCCCTGTCTATCGTATCGCCGTGGTCTAAATTCAACGCAACGGGAACATTTGCGCGTTTACATGCAAATTTCGCGATTTCCGCAAGCTCGAAAAGACCCGCATAGTCGCATTCAAGCGGCCCTGCCTGAAGTATCACCGGCATATTCGCTTTATTCGCCGCATTAATTATCGCATAAGCCGTATCAAGAGAACAAAACGTGAACGCCCCTGCGGCGTAACGTTTTTTTTGCGCTTCCAATAATATTGATTTCATCGTTACTAATTCCATTTTATTTTTCTCCTTAAAAAGGCGGGAACATAAATTCCCGCCAGATTTTTATATTTTATTATTAAAACATGCTGAACCAGAACGGCTTTTTGTAAACCCGTGAAGCTTCGGAGCTTTTTTTTCTGGTCAAAACTCCTAAAATAACGAAGAATATCCCGAATACGGCAATTACTCCCACTATTGTCGCGTTAGAACCGGTCTTTACTGAAACCGGATAAATTTCGAGAATCTCAGATTTATAATTTTTGCTGTTTATATTATAATATTCGTCAAAATAATCCGCGAGTGCGTTATATGTGTCTAAAACTGCATCGCTGTAATTGCCCGTTTTATAATTCTGGCTGTTTTCAAAATTGATCTTGATAATTTCGTCTATTTTGCCGTCGTCAAGTTTGTTTAAATTTCTGCCTTTATGATATGCGTAAGGCTGAGTTCCGCCCCCGAACAAATCGGCGAAAAATTCCCAGATAGATTCTCCCCATTTCTGCAAAAAATTCGAGGAAGGATTATTCGCGGCAGTGACTATAAACAGCATGCCGTTATCGCCTGCGTCATAACTCTTGAATAATTTATCGGCTTTATTTTTTAAATCGTTATAATTGCTCCTGTCTTTTTCAATGACAACGAAAATCTTCGCTTCCCTGTCTCTTGTCAGCTCAGACATCGCTGAGTTTCTGGCTTCTATAACGTCAATAGTATCATAAAGGCTCAATATCTGGTCATTATCGTAAACTGTCTTTAATTTATCCGGCTTTATCGTCCCGTTAAAATCAGACCGGGAAATAAACAAGGCGGCAATTATTAATAAAACTGTCACGGCTTTTGCCGCGTTTATTTTCATGTTGTGCCATCTGAGATACTTTTCTTTTATAGCGTCTTCTTTCATTATGTTATATGCGTTAGAGTTATTGTCGTTATTAATTTTAGTTGTGTTGTTCATTACTTTACCGCCTTTCTGTTTTTATTTTTTATTATGCGGGACGACATAAGAGCCGTCCTCTGCATAATTATTTTTTTATTATTCTTGAATCATTAAAACATATCGCTAATTTCCCATATTTAAAAGTTTATTTTTGAGTTCGCCCTCGATTAATTTGAGTTCGCCCTCGGCCTGCTGACGTTTGTTTCTTCCGTCCTCCTGTATTCTCAGCACTTCGTCGAAAGTCGAGATAAGCGTCTGGTTCGTGTATTTCAGAGTTTCCATGTCGATTATGCCTCTCTCTGACTCTTTGGCTATATCGACTGTGCCCATTTTCAGCATCTCGGCGTTTTTCTTCAGCATCTGGTTTGTCAGGTCCGTGACTTCTTTCTGGGCTTTCATCGCGTTCTGCGAATTTGAAATGCCGAGAGCGAGAACTATCTGGTTTTTCCATAACGGAATCGAATTTACGATAGACGACTGTATTTTTTCAACGAGTATTATATCATTGTTCTGAAGCATTCTTATCTGCGGAGCCATCTGCAAAGAAACGTTGCGGGTCAGTTTTAAGTCATACAGTTTTTTCTCAAACCTGTCGCACATGTTCATCATGTCATTAACTGACTGCGCGTCAAGAGCCTCGCCTGATGCTTTTGCCTTTTCCTGTAATTCTTTTAATTCGTTTTCTCTTGTTGCGGAGAGTTTCTTGTCCCCTGCCGCAATATAAAGCGTAAGTTCTTTAAAATAATCTTTATTCATTTCATACATTTTGTCAAGCACCGCAACGTCTTTTAATAATTTGCCCTGATGTTCGTTAAGCGACTTGGCGATTGAATCCACGTTTTTCTCGACAGAAGTATAAGTCGCCCGCATTTTATCTATAGACTGCTTGCCTTTGCTGAAAAGACCTTTAAACCCGCCTTTTTTATCATCGGTGGTATCATTATTGAAATTTTTGATTTCAACGACTAAATCCGAGAGTATTTTGCCGACTTCGCCGGTATCTTTTGTACGTACTTTTTCCAAGGCAGAATCCGAAAAAGTCGCTATTTTCTTTTGAGCCGAGGCTCCGTATAAAAGAACCTGATTGTTGTTTGTCAGATCTATCTGTTTGGCAAATTCATCGACAAGCTTCTTTTCCTCTTCGGTTAGTTTTTCAAGTTCGTCGGCTTTTATTACAGGGTCTTTTTTCTCCAGAATAATTATTTCGGCAGATTTCCCCTCGGTTCCCGTTTCGTCTAATTCGTCGAGGCTTGTCGTAAGAGTAAGCTGTGGGATTTTTATTTCATCAGACATGTTTTAATCTCCTTAATTTAATATAATTAATAATTTTAATACAGAATCCGGAAATATCACTTTATTTTTTTCTGCGTATTGCATTCTGCATTGTTAATTACAATTATACTGCATTATTGAGAACTTGTCAATCTTGTCCGTTAAAAAAATCGTTTTTTATATCGCCCTGTATATTTCTGATCCCGCCGATAGTATTTTTGTCTATCAGCCCTTCTTTTGAAAGCACAGATTCAAGCACGTCTATATCCGTTGTTATATCAAGCATTTCGTCCGAGAACATATTGTCGAGTTCTTTTTCAAATGCTTTCCTGACAAAAGGCAGAGACTCCTCGACGCGTTTTTTTGTTTCCATAGCGTTTTCCCCGGTTAAATTCCGGTTTTCGATTCTTCTGTAACTGTTTAAAATTTTTATCGTCGTAGGCATATAATAATCAAAAAACTGTGTGAGCTGCTCGACTTTTTTTGTCTGCGATTTTTTTGTTTCGGCGTCGTTTAACTGAACCTGAATTTTTTTCAGGGAATTTTCGATTTCATTTAATTCATTTGATATAAACTCGTCCCCGATAGAATCATTCAGCAGTTTTATTTCGATAAAATATAAATTTATTCTCTCGTTCAAATCTTTGAGCGCGAGTTCTTCCGGGCTCAGCTGCGGCACAGCTTTTGCTACTGCCTCTTTTTTTTCGGGTTTCGGCGGAGCTTTTGGTTTTTCAGGCTCCATTATTATTTCGATTTTTTTCGGCGGGAAATTCTTTTTGATTATATGATAAACTATGTAAGACAATATACATGCCGCAACTACAAATGTCGTAGGTTTTATTATACGCCCGCAAAAAACTGCCAGCACAATCCATGTTATCCCTACCGAAAGAATGGGAAGAGCAGATTTTTTTTCGACTTCGGCCATTTTCCTTTCGGTTTTTTCATTTTTTTCATTCTCTTTTTCCGGATTATTGTTTATATTATTGTTCATAACTGCATATCCCCTATTCTATATTATTTTATAATTATTTTTATATTATGTTACAAGCAATAATATTATACACCATATAATATTAAATGTCAATAGAAAAATATAAAAAAATTAAAAAAATTAACAATTTAATTTTTTATATATATTAACAATAATCACGGATTAAAAGACAATTTAAAAAAACTTATAAAGCTCCCTTTTGAAAGGGAGCTTTATAAGTTTATAAGTTAGTTCAAATTTTTATTTTATCCCGACAGACAAAAAATTTGAGTAATATTTGTTCTGCTGCAAATCAACGAAGTTTAATCCATAAATATATTCTCCGTCGCTCAACGGTTCTTTGCTCAAAATCAAATCTGCGCCGTTATCGGTCATAATTGTGAATTCTTCGCCTTTTTGCCAGATTTCTTCTTTCCCGTCGTTCATTGATTCAGTATATTCGCCAAAAGGCTCAGAATAATATAATATCTGGATTTTATCGCCTTTTCGCAGGCGTACTATTTTTTTGTCGAGTATATTATATATATCTTCTCCCTCCGGGATTGCGCCTATTATTTTTCCGTTTGGATATTTTTCGCAGTAAACCGCGATTAAATCAGCATCTTCGCCGTTTAACTTAACAGGAATAGAGTATCTTGCGCCGTCTTTGCCAACCGGAGCGGTTTCGTACAGGCATACAATATGCCCGTTTAACGTCGTGCAGTCGTCGCTGAAATTCATCTCGACTGTCCCGTCGCCTTTTACGCTGACTTTCCGGGTTTCTTCTATTTGAATATATCTGTTGTTATATTTTTTGCTTTTTTTCCATGTTGTCTGGTGAATTTCGGCAAGATTATTTAATTGTTCAGGCGTGAGGACTATTTTATAATCTTCGTCTAAATCAGTTGAATTTGCGCCGCGTTTCGCCGGTGCGCCGGGGGCGCCGCGCCCTACGGAATTTATTATATTCTCACGGCTTAATCCTGAACTTGCTATCCCTCTGTAACTGACAAAAGGCTCCGAATCCAAAACAACGCAGAAACTGTCGATAAAACCGACATATTCCGGAAGCTGGTTTATCGACCTGTAAACTTCCATATAATAAGCTAAATCCGTTTTGTTCGCAAACGGGAAATAAACCGATAGCCCCCCGAGTTCTTCGATATTTGTTTCGTACTTGTATATAACCGCGTTGTTTATTGCCTGAATTAACGCGTTTGACTCGCCGGGAAGTAAATTTCCCAAACTTTTCGCAAGATTTGCCGCGTCTATCATATCAGTCTCATCTGAAAATTCCCCGCGGCTCCCGAAAGACCTGTGATTATTTCTTGCCCTCGATATACCGTGATAATTGCCCTTCGCTATCTCATTTCTTCCCGCGATCGCCAAATTTTCGAAATTATGCGCGACTTCTTCAATTTTTGATAAATCCGTCACAGATATAGTCAGAATATCTTCAATATCTGAATCCAGATAAAAATTCGCGTAATAATCTACTATTGATATGCCAGCGTCTTTACCCGATGTTCCGGGTTTTATATCGCGCAAAAAATTATAATCCCAGCCACCGTCCGGCTCAAGTTCTTCTGACGCTATCATATAATTCGCGTAATTTGACGCGATACACGCCATTTCAAGGGTCGCCATCAGGCATGTGTCAAATCCTATAAACTCAAAATTTTTACCGTTCCTGCATAAATCGTTATTGGCAAGCGCGCTGTCAATTTCTGCAAGTTTCATCATTGCTTTATTCGGATTTTGCTCGTATCTTTCGTCTGAGCCGTAGCCGACTATTGCCCCGCCTCCGTGATTCCAGAAAATCAAGCTATATTTATCAGCCGGAAAAATATTATACCCGAAGTTTATAAAACCGCACAGAGTTTCAGGATAACCCATAGGGTCCCTGCCGATCTGCGCGAGTTTATGCAGCTTTCCGTTTTCAAGTTTAAAAATAGCGTTGTCTTTATTTGGTATTCCCTCCGTATGCCATTTTCTTGCCCCGCCCGTAAAAATCACAAGATTTATATTTTTTTCATCGAATTTTGATTCTATCATTTCGTTTATATCAATCGTCGCCGCCATATAATCGCTTTCCAAATCAGAGCCGTTCATGTAAATCAAAACAGTATATGCTTTTTTTTCTTGAGCCGGTATATTTGCCATAGAGATATAATCGTTGGGTTGGATTGATAAGGGAACTTGTGAAATATCTGCGTTGCTTGATTTATTTTTATCAGTAGATTTTGAGCGCTGCGCGGGATTTGTAATATTTTCGGAATATTTAATTATTTCGGTTTGAGTGCAACTTGAATTTGAAATTAAAGACAGGATAAATATTATTGTCAAAAGCAAAGATTCTAATCTGTATTTTTTCATAAATTTTTCTCCAGTAAAAATAAAATAAATAAAACATAAATCCAGAATTTTCATGGATCGTTTTTCTTTTGCTTACTTTGCTTTTTTCGCAAAAAGAAAAGTAAGTTTTGTTTTATTTTGCTCAATATTACAAAAATTATTTTTACAAATTTTAGAGAAATACTTGACAATACAGTATAAATTATGATATAATAAAAATAAAAACGGCAGATATTTTAAATCAGGCAGGGAGAAATATACATCTCATGGGAACTATAATCAGGATTCGTTAAACTGGCATACTGAATAAATAAGCTAAGTAAAAACAGCTTTTTTCAGTGTGCCTTTTTATGGTTTCTTGATTATAAAATCCATAGGGGGTGTATTTTTTATGTCTAAAAATTCAATTCACATGCAGACAAAACGCAATATTAATTTACCGTTTTCAATATCGCAGAACTTTCTTACAAGTTCTAAAACAATTCAGAGATTATTAAGGCTCACGTCTATAAATAAAAATGATTTTGTTATTGAAATAGGGTGCGGCAAAGGCCATATCACAAGAGAGCTTATTAAAATATGCAATGACGTAAACGCTTTTGAGATTGATTTTATATTATATGAAAAATTAAAAAATAAATTCGGGAATACAGAAAATTTGAATTTAAAGCACATGGATTTCTTAAAGGCTGATTTGCCAAAACACGAGCCGTACAAAATATTTTCAAACATCCCGTTTTCTATAACTTCGGATATAATCCGCAAACTTACTACCGCTAAAAATCCGCCGCAGGAAATCTGGCTGATTATGGAAAAAGGCGCAGCGAAACGCTTCACGGGTAGTCCCCGCGACACGCCAGCTTCTATAATTATAAAGCCTTTTTTTGAGACAAAAATCGAATATTATTTCCAGAGGCAGGATTTTCACCCAATGCCTTCTGTTGATATTGTGCTATTGCATTTTACACGCAAGATACAGCCGGATATACCCGTATCCCAACAGAAAAGTTTTGCGTATTTTATTGAAAAATGCCTGCATTATGGTATAAACAGTTTTTTGACAAAAACACAGGTTTCAACAGCCCTGAAACTGGCAAAACTGCCGCATATTGAAAAATCCGGGCTTATGTCGTATGTTCAGTGGCTCTGCCTTTTTCGATGTTACTGTAAATTTAACAAAATATAAAAAACGTCTGCGTATCGGACAGACGTTTCACCAATTAAATAATTAAATAATATTAATCCGGTTCGTTATCTTTTTTTTGGATTTCGTTCTGCAATTCTTCCAATATATTTTCGATAGTCTCCCATTCTTCGTCTGTTTCAATAGGCAGCAGTTCTGTTTCGTCTGCATCCGGATTATAACCTGACGCAAATACTTTAGTATTGCCGTCATCATCCAATGTATTGTCTGTATAAATAATATAGTTCTTTTTTGTTTTAGGCGATTCAAAAGTAAATAAAACCTCGCACTCTACTTCCTCGTCTTCGTCATTTATTACCGTAAACGTCATTTTTTTATCATCCATATCCATAAAATCAAATCTCCCAAAATATTTATTTTAAAATTTAATTATAGTATAACATAAATTTTTAAATTGTTCAACATTTTATATTATAATATATTAAAAAATAAAAAATCCGGGAGGTTTGATTTTATGAGACTCGGCGCGCCTGTGTTTGACAAATACGAAACCGGTGAAGAATGGGCTCTGCTTCACCAAAAATACGGCTACAGAGCGGCTTATTCACCAATAAACAGCAAAAACGATTTGGATAAAAAAGACGATTTTATAAAAGCGGCTGAAAAATATGATATTATAATCGCGGAAGTCGGAGCGTGGAGCAATCCCATGTCTCTTGACGCCGAAGAAAGAAAAAAGAATATAGAGCATTGCAAAAATCAATTGTTTGTCGCCGATGAAATCGGGGCTGAATGCTGTGTAAATATAGCCGGGAACTTAGGGGAAAGATGGGACGGCCACTCTAATAAAAACCTGACAAAAGAAGCATTTGATTTAATAGTCGAAACAACAAGAGAGATTATAGATTCAATCAAGCCAAAAAGAACTTTTTATACCCTTGAAATGATGCCGTGGATGTACCCGACTGACGAGGACAGTTATCTTGATTTGATAAAAGCTGTCGACCGGGAACATTTCGCCGCGCATATAGATATAGCCAATACAATAAACAGCCCGGTAAGATATTACAGCACTCCGGATATAATAAAAAGCTGTTTTAAAAAGCTCGGCAGATATATCAGGAGCATTCACGTAAAAGATATATTTATGTCTCAGGATATGACTACGCATATAAGCGAAATTATTGCGGGAAAAGGCAATTTCAATCACAGATGTTTAATTGAAGAAGTGCGTAAATTAAATAAAGATATTCCGTTGATGTTAGAGCATTTAGCCTCAAAAGAAGAATATATCGAGGCCGGGGATTATATTAAGAGCTTGTTTTGATTGGAAAGAAAATTTATATTGGGGGTGGAAAAGTGGATTTATATTATAAACGGCTTCCATTAGATATGTTCAATAATTTTAAACCAAGAAATGTAAGGGATATTGGCGGTTACCCGGCGGGCAACGGCATTACGAAATGGAAAACTTTTTTGCGTTGCGAGGGATTGGAATGTGTAACTGAACATGACGCCGCTTTTTTATATGAATATGGAATCAGAACTGTTATTGATTTGCGTTTTTGCACAGAGTTTGAAAAAAACAACACAGAATATTTATTTAATGTTTTTTCTGCAAATAAAATTACACTTATCAATATGCCATTTGTTGACAATTATGACGATATTACCGGACATTATTATATGCACATGGTTGACAAGGGCAAAAAAAATATTAAGCAGATATTCGAGTATATTGCCGGGCGGCTTGCGGATGGCGGGATAATGTATAATTGCTTTGCGGGAAAGGATAGAACGGGGGTGTTATCGGCGTTATTATTATTGCTGTGCGGTGTATCCGAGATTGATGTTTTGGCAGATTATATGGTTTCCTCCGTTTATCTTAAATCGCTTGTTGAAAAACTTGGCTTAATTAATGATGCTCAATCGTCAAATCCCAAATTTATGGAAGAATTTTTAATTTATTTTAAACAGAAATATCAAAGTGCGGAACAATATTTGTTGTCGATTGGCATATCGCATGAAACCATTGCAACTATAAAAGACCAATTCACACAACAATTTTAACGACTGAATCAAAGAAAAATAAAAAACACGAAAGGATTATATAAAATATTATGAAAGAAATTTTTGTCACAGGGAAAACCCTGCCCGAAGCGTATCACAAAGCATTAAAAGAACTCTATGAAAACGGCGAAATCGTCGATTGCCCGGATTATAATCAGTTGCAGAAAGAATGCAGTATGACTATATTTATTGAAGAGCCAATCGCCGAACCAAGGGTCAGTCGTTTAATTATCGGCGGAGCGCACGAGATTATGCAATACGAGTTTGAAATACTTGACGGCATTCTTGATTTTATGATAAACGCCGGAGAAAACACATGGGAATATACTTATCATGACAGATACGCCTATCAGGTGCCGTTTATTATATCGGAATTAAAACGCAACCCGTATTCGCGCAGGGCAATCATGAATATACGCGATTTTGAAATTGACAGCGCAAATAACGATCCCGCCTGTATGCAGTCGATACAGTATTTTATACGCGACAGTAAACTGCATTGCAAGATTTTATTCAGGAGTAACGATTTGCCCGAAGCGTTTTTCTATAACGCTTTCGCATTGATAAGATTGCAGGAAAAAATCGCGGCTGAATTGGGCGTTGAAGTCGGGACATATACGCACAGGTCAAATTCTATGCACTGCTATGAAAAAGATTTTGATTTGATCGCCGGATATATAAAAGGCATAAACGAGCGTGCGGTCGAGAATTTAACATATAATTACGAAGAGGATTTCAAAGAGATGATGGAGGAAGAAATCCCGTCAATTATGAAAATGGTGGATGAGCAGAAAGCGAAATATAATAAATAACCGTGAAATATCATATCTCCCCGAATTACAGAATATCATGTATTGTAGGGGCGACCGCCCTCGGTCACCCGCCGATAAAAGCCAATGTCGGCGTGGATTGGCGGACGACCGGGGACGGATGTCCCTATATATATTATATTTAAGGGGAGATATTTTTTATGAGTGCTAAAAAACTGACGGAAGGCGCGAAAATCCGGAGGATATTAATTTTATGGCTGTGCTTGGGCATGATATATCTTACGCTTGAGGGGCTTTGGCGCGGCTGGACAAATATAGTCATGCTGCCAATCGGCGGATTTTGCGGGATTGCAATCGGCGCAGTCAACCAGTCGCCGTATTTTTATAAATGCAAAATGGTCTGGCAGAGCTTGATTGGGGCAATAATAGTCTTAACAGTTGAATTTACTTCGGGATGTATAGTTAATTTATGGCTTGGGCTTGGGATTTGGGATTACACAGGTAAATTCGGCAATATTATGGGGCAAATTTGTGTTCAATACGGAATTTTGTGGTTTTTTCTCATGCCGTTTGCAATATGGATGGAAGATTATCTGAGATGGGTATTCTGGAAAGAAAATAATCCCTATACGCTTTTAAGCATATATACAGAACTTTTCACGTTTAAATAGTAAATAGTATATATTGTAATATTGTATTAATAATCTTGGATTATAATTATTTTAAATGATGGAACTTTTTTGCGGATTTTACGTCAAATATATAATATTATATTATATAAAAAAAGAGGGTTATAAAAATGAAAATAGTTGATGTTAAAGTCATGCCTGTAAAAAAATACGCGTTTCCGAAATATCCGACGCTTGAGGACGCGCAATGCGCGCCACTGCTGTTACGCAAACTGCCGTCGAGATGGGAGAAAAACGCAAAAGTCGTTGCGGCGGTCGGGCTTCTCGGCGCAATGACGTTGACTTCATGCGGGATTCTTGAGCCGAAAAACAATACAGGGACAGGGTACAGTGCCGAAAGCGAAAATTTTTTGAATGTCGCGCCGATATTTGTTCACGGAGAAGGCACGGGGTCAATGGGCTGCGTGATGATTGCGCCGCCTGTGTTTTTATCGGAACAGGAAGCACTCGCCATTATCAAAAGCGAAACTGAAACTTCGGGACTGAATTTTTCAGCGGTCCCGCCTGAATATACCGCGACAAACAACAAAGCCAAAGAAACATCGCAATACAGTTGGGAAAATCAAAAATATGTTTTGGGCGGCGGCAACGTCGGTCTGGATTTATACGACGATAAAAAAGGCGTTGCGGTCACGTATATTTCTATGCTAGAAGCGGAAGAAAGATATGTGGATAAAAACGGTGAAGTGACGATGTGGTCGTCTGTGAGCAGTTATCACTCTAAAGAACTCGCCGAATTGACAGCCGATGATTTTTCACAGCAGAACGGCGATATTTCTGTGGGAGTTTTATATGACCCCGGGACGGATTGGCAGAGTGATGGACAAAAGCGGATACTTGAGGAATATAACACAAAAACAAGTGAAGTATATAAAACGTATTATGAACCGCATATAATATATGACGACGAGGGATTTGTTGATACGGACAAAATGGATCTTTATGAATATAGAAGAAAATACGACGAAGCTATAAAAGAATATGAAGAAAATACAAAAGCTATCATAGAAGAAGATTTACGCGCGCAGATCCGCGATTTTATCGAGTGGCTGCAAAGTCAGGGAATTATATAACGCCGGATAGATAATTGTAGGGAACGCCGCCCTCGGCGTTCCGGCGATAAAAACCAACGTAAATTTAAATTCCCGGAACGCCGAGGGCGGCGTTCCCTACATAATAATCGGAGGGATTGTAAAAATGAAAGCGAAAGTAAATGATATATTTATCACGCCCGTGAAAAAATACGCGCCGCCAAAATATCCGACGCGGACAGACGCGACGCACACTCCTGAACTTTTGCGCAAATTGCCGTCAAGGTGGCAGAAAAACGCCGCAGTTGTCGCGGCTGTGGGTATGCTCGGCGCAATGACTTTGACTTCGTGCGGCGTGCCTAATTCTGATCCTGCGCTTCAGGAGCAGAAAGTTACAGATAATATTAACGAAACAGGATATTTGGACGGCGACGTAATAATGGAGATACCGACTGAACAGGAATTTATGTTGGAGGGCGAGCCTGCCCTGCCTGTTTTCACAACAGAACAGGAAGTCACAGACGAATTATGCACGACGGATAATACAGAAGAAGAAATGTTCCCATTAGCGGGCGCACCTCCTATTCATGATTTTTCATCGGAACAGGATTATATTGAGCCGGAAGAAACTACTATTGAGCGAAATTTTCTTGATACATCATATATAGGTCCTGTTGCTGGTGGAATGGGACCGCTCCAATATTTGTCAGAAACAGATGCACTTACAATTATTCAAGTTATGGCTCAACAAAACGGATTAAAATTTGAAGAACTTCCGCCGAATCTTGAAGATGCGCCCCCTTATTATAGTGATGTGACAACAAAATTATATGATGTTGAAAAACAGGTCGGGGTTGAGTATAGTAGACGTAACTCAACATGGGAAACTTATATATCTTCTGAGGGGATAGCGGTCGGTTCTTTTCGTATTTATGGATATTGGGATGAAGCCAACGTAGAGAATGAAACAGATATGCATGCTTTTTTAGAACAAGACCTCCGCGAACAAGTCCGTGATTTTATCGAATGGCTGCAAGGGCAGGGGATTATATAAACAAAAAACACCCGCCCGTTGCGACGGGCACCCTCTTTAAAACAAAGAGGGTAAGGAAGGAACGATTTTAACCCCGACCCTCTTTAGTCTAAAGAGGGTGTCACCGCAGTGACGGGTGTTTTTGGAATTAAAATAAACGAGGTATAAAAATTTATGCACTTGACCCTACATATCACAAACAAATGCAATCTGCGGTGCAAATACTGCTATGTCGAGCAGGGCGCAAAAACAATGACGCGCGAGACGGCGTTTGCCGCTGTTGATTTAGCCGCGAGCGAAAAGAAACCCTGCGGACTTATCTTTTTCGGCGGCGAGCCTTTGGTTGAGCGCGAGCTTATATATGATATTGTCGCGTATTCGCAGAAAATAAAAAAAGAAACCGGACAGATTTTTTATTACAAAATAACGACAAACGGGACTTTACTGGACGAAGAATTTTTGAAATTTTCTAAAAATATAAACATGATGATAGGATTTTCTCACGACGGTCACGCCCAAAATGACTGCCGGGTTTTTCATGACGGTTCGGGTACTGCGGATATTCTTGAGGGAAAAATCCCTATGTTGTTAAAATATCAGCCGTATGCAGTCGCTATGTGCACTGTAAATCCTGAAACAGTACAGAAATTATCTTCGTCTGTGGAATTTTTGTTTAACAAAGGTTTCAGGTATATCACAGTATCGCCCAATTATGACAAGTCTGCCAAATGGGACAAAAAAACGCTTGCCGTTCTTGAATCTGAGTATAAAAAACTCGCGGAGCTTTATATAAAATGGACAAAAGCGAACATGAAGTTTTATTTATCATGTTTTGAGATGAAAATACTGTCGCATTTACGCGGCGAAAAATACTGCGAGGACAGGTGCCAGTTGGGGAAAAAACAGGTTTCAGTCGCGCCTGACGGCAAATTATATCCGTGCGTCCAGTTTATAGACGACCCCGAATTTGAAATGGGCGATGTTTTTTCGGGAATTGATATAAATAAAAGAAAAGTTATTGAACAAAAAGGCTCGGTAAATCCTCCGGAATGCGAAAACTGCGCGATAAATAAACGCTGCAATCATACATGCGGGTGTCTTAACCGTCAGGCAACGGGAAGCATCGGCGAAATATCGCCTGTTCAATGCATACACGAGCAAATTCTGCTGCCTATCGCAGATTCAATCGCCGAAAAATTGTATAAGGCGAGAAACGAATTGTTTATACACAAGCAATATAACGAATTTTATCCGGTATTATCTTTGATTGAGGATAAAAGCGAAATAAATAATAAATAAACTGAGGTGATTTATAAATCTATGAAAATTGTTGTTATTGCCGGGGGATTAAGCCCGGAAAGAGACGTCTCTCTGTCGTCGGGAAGTTTAATCGCGAACGCGCTTATTGACGTCGGTTATAAAGTATGCCTGATAGATTTATACGCGGGGGTCGAAACAAAAAATTTTGACGAAATATTTTTTGATTTAAAATCGGGTAAAAGATATAGTTATGCCGTCCCGCAGCATGAGCCTGATTTAGAGCAATTAAAAAAAGAAGTCGATAACAAGGGATCGCTGATCGGGAAAAATGTGATTGAACTGTGCAAAAACGCAGATCTGGCATTTCTTGCGCTGCATGGCGATATTGGCGAAAACGGCAAATTGCAGGCGGTTTTTGACGTTTATGGGATTTTATATACAGGTACCGGATATATAGGCTCTTTAATCGCGATGGATAAAGATTTGGCAAAAAAGCTTATGATTCAAAATAATATTCTTACGCCCGAATGGGAGATTATAAACATTACGCAAACCCCCGCCGGCGTTGCCGGCACCCCCTTTCAAAAGGGGGCTGTTGATTTTCCGTGCGTCATAAAACCGTGCAGCTGCGGGTCGAGCGTTGGGGTATCGATTGTAAAAAATAAAGAAGAATATATTGCGGCTCTGGAATACGCGAAAAAATACGAGGAAAAAATATTAATTGAAAAAATGATAGAGGGGCGTGAGTTTTCTGTCGGTATTCTCGACAATAAAGCATTGCCCGCTATCGAAATTATTCCGAACGAGGATTTTTATGATTATAAGCACAAATATCAGCCCGGCATTACAAAAGAAGTCTGTCCGGCGGAATTGTGTGATAAAATCGCATGTAAAATGCAGGATATAGCTTTGAAAGTACATAAAATATTACGGCTCGGAAGTTATTCAAGAATTGATTTTATGGTTGATAAAAACAATAATATTTATTGCCTTGAAGCAAATACTCTGCCCGGAATGACTCCTACAAGTTTATTGCCTCAGGAAGCTAACGCGGCGGGTATATCTTATAACGGGTTATGCGATAAAATTGTAAAAATGGCGGGGTCTGATTATGAATAAAAAAGCAATAGGGATTTTTGATTCGGGGCTTGGAGGATTATGCGCGGTACGCGAAGCTTTGAAAATACTGCCCGATGAAGATATAGTATATTTCGGCGACACGGGCAGGGTGCCGTATGGCGGCAGGTCGTATGAGACGATAAAAAAATACGCGCGTCAGGACATGAATTTTTTGATAAGCAAAAATATAAAGATAATTCTTATAGCGTGCGGCACTGTCGCGTCGGTGGCGATAGATTACTTAAAAGAAATATTTCCCGGTATGCCGATTATCGGGGTAGTCGAAACGGCGTGTGAAAAAGCTGTCGGGATTGCAAAAGAGACGCAAAACAAAAATATAGGGGTTATCGGGACAGATGCGACAATATCTAAAGGCATGTATAAAAAATATATTTCGGAACTTGATTTAAATTGCGAAGTTTACAGCAAAGCATGTCCGTTATTTGTGCCTCTTGTCGAAAACGGGCATATAAATAAAGATGATATTATAACAAAATCAGCGGCTGAATTATATCTGAGCGAATTTAAAAATTTGAATTTATCTTCGCTGATTTTAGGCTGCACGCATTATCCGATGATAAAAAATATAATAGATAAAGTTATAAATGATAAAAACGGCAAAACTGAATTAATAGACGTCGGACTTGAAGCCGCGTATAAATTAAAACAAGAACTGACCAAAAAAAATCTGTTGAATAATTCAGGAGAAAAAGGCGGGCTTGATATTTATATCAGCGACGAAGGATTGAATTTCAAAAATATTGCGTCGGGGTTTTTGGGATTTGACATAAATTCAGGAGTTAATAAGATAGATATAGAAAATTATTAAAAGTTTTGTAAAATAAATTTTGTAAAAAAGAATTGATTATTTATAAAAAATCTGATATTATTATTAGTTGAGGCAATAAAATTAAAAACGGACGTTAAAATTTAAAGAAAAAATAAAAATCGAGAGGGTGTTTGAAATTGGGCGGGTTATCAAATCCGGAAGAAGGAAAATATAATTTTAATTTTAAAGTGAAAATAGTGCAGACGGATTTAGCCAGCCGCGAATATCTTTTCGGGACGGGGTTCAGCGAGGGTTTCGGGTTTGGCGGAGATCTGTCAGTATATCAAAATTCGAGTTACATATCAAAGCTTTATTTTATAAATAATTACTCGGGCGGGATTCTGGCAAAAGACAAAATAGAAGACATGCCCGAAAGATACCGCAGGTTTATAAACTTAAATAATCCGACCGACGCTGAAATGATTAAAAATTTCAGGGAAGAAATGGCTATGCTCGCAGACCGTGAAGAAATCGGTCAAAATGTTTTTTACAGCAGCCTTTCAAATCCGTCTGTCTATTCAGAGCCTGTAATTCCGTCAAATAAATTAAGCCAGATAAATCAGCCAACTGGTGAATATACTGAACATACGGAGATTTTTGAGAATCTTGAGAGTTTTGATGGATTTAATGTTTTTGAAGACTTCGGGAATTTTGACGGCGGAGATATTGCAGGCATATACGGCGACGGCGGTAATGATGAAAACGAAGAATGCGGAGAGAGTATTGGCGAAGATTACAGGGACGATGAAGAAATCAAGGATATATTGCTTTTAAACAATATTTTCAACAGTGAAATGTATAAAATGAGCAAAGTCGAGTATGATTTCAGCGTTTTAGGAAATATAAGCGTGACAAGCGACGGGTCGCTGGATATAAAATACGACGAGAGCGAAATGACAGGATATAAAGATTCGTATATCCAGTTTCTGTTTCGCGCCGATAACAGAGAGATTGTGACAGTCAGGAGAAAATATATTTTTGACACATGGTTTACCCTCGAAAAGGGAAAACGCGTATCAGTCGAAATACGAGACCGTTATTCCGGCGCAGTCGCGACTACAAGCACGCAGGAACTTGTGAATAATATTACTCTTGACGGCGGTGACATGAAAATAGCTTACACAACGGAAACAGACGGCGTGCCGACAGAATCGGTTTTGTATTCTATACACGCTGAGCCGGTAAGCAGCTAAAATTAAAATTTAAATTACAGGAGATTAATAAAAATGGGATTAATAAAAAATAAAAAGTTTAAAATTTTATCAAAGGCGGTTATATGCGTTTTGCTTTGCGTTTTGCTTGGCTTGCAATCTTTGGTTTTCGCCGCCGAAGGCTACGCATCTAAATCTTATAATCATGCTCCTGTATATGACGAAAAATATAAAGATTATTATTTAATAGCGAATATAGACGACGAACTGGCGGAATTAGACGACGGGTCAATAAACCCCTTGATAGACGAGCTTCTTGAATTATACGAAGAGCTCAGCCTGTATGGTTTGACGCGTGAACAGGCGATAATTTCAATGCTTAAAAAATTTCTTATAGATTATCCTGATTTAATGCCGTATTTGGGGGATTCTCTTTTGACCGCGTTTGATAACTTCGGGGGATATTACGCTAATATTTCGACCCGCGAGCTTTTTTCGAGCGCGTATCGCGGATACGGGATTATGCTTGGAGGCAAAAAGACGCTGGACGGAAATTATTACGATGTTATAATACAGCAGGTTTTTGTTGACTCCCCGGCTTTTTTCGCCGGGCTTAAAGCAGGGGACGAAATAATCAAAATAGAGAATATAAACGTAGAAAATTTAGGAATGAACGCAGTCTCGCATATTTTATCCACATATTCTGATAAAGTCAGTATGACAGTGAGGAGAAACGGCAAAGAGATAACTGTATCTATGAACAGGGGGACCGTGATTATTCAGGCAGTGTCTTTTTTCACTGACGAAACGACTAAAACGGCAATGATTAAAATAGATAATTTTACAGATGAATATATGCTTTATGATATATTTGATATTTATGACTTTCTTTGCGAAAATGATTATAAAAATATTATAATTGATCTGCGCGACAATCCCGGCGGCGAAATGTGGAATATGCTTGAGACTCTTAATATATTTGTCCCTGAAGAAGGGGCGGTCTTGTGTTCGGTTATAGACAGGGACGGGGAAAGCGAGAGCGTCTTATCTTCGGGAGACGGGCTTGCGTTTGAAAAAATCTGCGTGCTGACAAACGGCCGCAGCGCAAGCGCGTCGGAAATATTTGCTCTGTCGCTGCAAGAATTGACCGGGGCTGTTATAATAGGCGAAAAGACTTACGGCAAGGGCGTAGGCCAATGGTATGTTCCTCTATCAAACGGGGACACGGCGGCAATTACGGCATTTGAGCTTTTATCGGCAAACGGAACAAGTTATCATAAAACCGGGGTTAAACCCGATATAAAAATTTCACCTGAATACATAGATATAGAGAGAAAAACTTTAGGGCAGCTTAATTTCGTGAACTGTATTAATATCAAAAAAGACGCGGATAATAACGCAATTCTGGCATTAAACCAACGTCTTGCGGCTATGGGCTATATTTCGCCTGAGGACGTTACAAGCGAATGCACTCAAAAAACTATAACCGCAGTCGAGATATTCCAGAAATATAACGACTTGCCTGTGGGAATATCAAAAATAGATTATATGTTTCTGGAATACCTGAATTATTATGTGGCTTTTTATTCTGTGAGCCGTTATGAAGAGCGCGACGTTCAGCTTGAGTGCGCAGAAGTTTATATAGAAAAAGGCGAACAGGCCGCAATAGATTACGCCGAAGAATTTAATTAAAATATTAAACGCACAGGAGATTTGATGTCTTTAATTCTTGAAAAGCATGACAGTTTAGAATATTTTGTCCCCGAAAATATAAAAACTCCGGCAATCTTTACTACAAGATTGGGCGGAGTTTCGGGGAGTTCAGGAGAAGATAAAAGTTCGCCGCTGTATAGCTTAAATTTAGGATTTAAAGATAAATATGACGATAATAAAAATGTCGAAAAAAATTATAAGATAATCGCCGAAATTCTCGGATTTTCTGTCAATAATATAATATACGCGCACCAGAAACATACGGATAATGTATTAATTTGCGATAAAAAATTTTCACGGGATAACAAAAATAATATGCTTGCCCTGCCCGATGATTATATATTCGATGCAATGGTCACGGATACACCCGGAGTTTTGCTGACTGCGCGGACTGCGGATTGCGTGCCGGTTTTATTTTGGGATGAAGAACATAAAGCAGTCGGAGCGGCTCACTGCGGGTGGCGCGGGACTTTGAATAAATTGCAGATAAAAACTGCGCTGAAAATGCGCGAATTATATAACACGGATTTATCAAAGCTTAAAACTGCGATAGGGCCGGGCATATCCAAATGCTGTTACGAAGTATCCGGAGAATTTTATAAAAACTTCACGGATATTCTCGGCGACCGGGTAAAGATATATTTTAAAGAAAAAGATAATAGCAATAATAAAAATAATAAATATATGTGCGATTTAAAGGGCGTAAATAAAATGCTTTTACTTGATTTACTTGGCGAAAAAAATATAGAAATCTCGCAGAATTGCACATATTGCGAAGAAGAATTATTTTTTTCGCACAGGCGGCAGGGAGAATACAGGGGAACGCACGCCGCTTTTATCGGGATACTGTAATTATTGTAAGAGGGGAGAAATAAAAAATATGGTAAAAATAATTCATTGCGCCGACGTTCATTTTGATTCGCCGTTCGCGTTAAATGACCCGCGTAACGCCGAGCTTAGGCGAACGGAATTCAGGAGCGCGTTTACTTCGCTTGTTATGTACGCGAAAAATTACGGGGCTAAAATATTTTTGATTGCGGGCGATTTGTTTGACGACGAATATATATCTAAAGATACGGCAAATTTAATCTCGCGCGAGATCGCGTCTTATCCGGATTGCCGTTTTTTTGTCTCTCCCGGAGACAGCGACCCATATCATATCAAAAGCCCGTATAAGCAAATGAAATGGCCTGAAAACGTGCATATTTTCAAGTCTAATGATTTAATGAAAATAGAAATCCCGGAATTAAACACAGATGTTTACGGCTATGCTTTTACAGCGGATAATCTTCAGGTCAACCCGTTTTCAAATAAAAAGCCCCAGAATCAGGACAGGATAAATATTCTTGTCGGCCACGGGGACATGAGCGCGTCGGATTCGCAGTTCTGCCCGATTACGGCAGCCGATATAGGCAGGAGCGGATTTGATTATATTGCTTTGGGGCATCTTCACGACGGGAAAGGCGTTTTAAAAGTAGGCGGCACAAATTTTGCGTATCCGGGTTGTCTGGAAGGACGGGGATTTCACGAACCCGGGTATAGAGGCGCAATGTACGGCGAAATAGACAAAGGCGTATGCGAATTAAAAGCCAGAAGGTTTTCGAAAAGAAGATACGAAACAATAGAAGTCGATATATCACAGCTTGTGACTGAAAACCAGATAATCGAGGCTGTTCGGCTGGCAACGGCGAATTTAGGGGACGATACTGCGCTTAGGATAGAACTTACTGGGATATTGCGTCCGGGGTTTATATTTAATCCCCATTCAATCGAGGAAAAATTCAAGGGATTTAATTTTATCGAAGTTAAAAACAAAACCACCCCGTATATCGACGCAAATACTTTGCGTTACGATAAAACAGTAAAAGGGATTTTCTTCAGGAAATTAGAGAGCAGGCTAAATTCTCAGGATATAAAAGAACGGGAAGAAGCCCGGCTTGCTTTGCAGTATGGATTCAATGCGTTTATAGGATTGAATATTATTGATTTTTGACGATATGTACGGAATTTTATGTGTAGGGCGCGCCGCTGATTACATAAAAATTAACCTCAAATTTGTGGCGCGCCAGAGTCGTCGCGCCCTACAATTTATATTATTTTTAAAAAAGAAAGAAAAAATTTTATGTTTATTGAAAGAATAGATATTGAAAGTTTTGGTATGCTGAAAAATATGCATTTTCCCATAAACAACAGAATAAACGTGTTTTACGGCTCAAACGAATCCGGAAAATCGATGCTTGCCGCTTTTATAAAATTCATGTTTTTTGGATATATCGGGGCAAGCCAGCCCGAATTCGGGAAAAACGAAAGAAAATTATATACTCCGTGGAATACAAATAAAGTCGCCGGAAGTATTATAGTGCATTATAAAGACAGGAAATATAAAATCGAGCGGGAGTATTCTGAGGCGACAAAAGATAAAATGAGAATAATCGATCTGAGTACGAATATAGTTGTTCCGGGCGAGGAGGAACCAGGTGAGTTTTTTCTTAAAATGAACGAGGAAGTTTTCGCAAAAACTGCGTTTTTAAAACAGTTTGACACAAGCGAAATAGGCGGGGAAAATCTTTCAAATATGATACAAAATATTTTATTTACGGCAGACGAGGACGTAAATACACAAAAGACTTTGCAGAGGCTAAAAGACGCCAAAGATATTCTGTTAAACGAAAACGGCAGCGACGGAGCAGTCAGGAATCTTGTGAATAAAAGAGACGGACTCGTCAGCTCTTTTGAAACTTCGGTTAATGACCAGCGGGAACTTTTGCGAATGGAAGGCATGATAAAAGATCTGGAAGAGAAGATGCTGACAAATAACGCCAAAAAGAACGAGCTTAACGACGAACTTGAAAATTATAAGGCATATAACGCAAATCAGGAGCTTCAAAAAATAGAAAACGTAAGAAAACAAGTTGAGAGATTAAAAGATAATGCCGATAAAATCGCCGCAAGATATTCCCATAAAGAATTTATCCCGACAATGGAATTTTCGCGGCAACTTTTAGAAATGGCGACAGAAGTCAGCGAAAAAAAAGAAAAAATGCAGTCGCACTCAGAACAGCGAAATATATCTTTGGCAAAATATAACGACGCGCTTGAAAAAAATAAAAATTTTAAGATCATAGAAAATGCTGGGGGAATAGAAGAAATCGGCGAAGATTATATGAGAATCAAAAAAAACGCGAATATGTTCGGATATTTTAAAATAATATGCGCGGCGCTTATATTTTTTTCTGCGGCATTATCTGCGTTTCTGTATTTTTTTGATATATTTAAAAATCCGTTTATGTTTGCTTCAGCGGCAATATTCGCAATTTTAACGCCTTTGTTTGCGTCTTCAGAAAAAAAGAAAAAGAAAGAAATAGAGGAATTATATACTTCGTTTGATTTTAAAAGCGAAGCGGATCTCGCGTATGTTCTTGATGATTATCCGGATACAGAGGCCCAGCTTGAGATTTTAAAGACTGATTTGGACGAGTACGAAAAAATAGTTCTGGAATCCGAAAAAGAATTTGACTCAGTATATTCGAACGCGAGGGAATTGCTGTTAAAATGGAACAGAACTCCGGAATCCGACGATAAAAAAGCCGAGGATTTTATTAAATACGCGAATTTGGCTTCCGAAGCTGCGGAAGAGATACAAAGGGCGCATTCGCTTTACGAGAAGCATAAAATGCAACTCGACGCAATGCTCGAGGGAAACGATGAAAAAGCATTAATAAAACTTGCGGCCGCCGCAAGAAAGCCTAATTATGACGAAAAGCAGATAGCGAGGGAACTGGAATTTTTATCAAAGACCACTGAGAGCATGCGCGAAAAAGAAAACGAGATAGGCCAGAATATAGCGGCAGTTTCAGCAAAACTTCCTGATCCGGTTATTTTGGAGAGTCAAATTAATTTTTTGGAAGAAAAAATCGGGGAATTGACGACAAAACATAATGCTTTAAAATTAGCGATAGACACGCTTGTTTATTCATGCAACGAATTAAAGAACAGTATAGCGCCCAGACTGAGCGAATCGGCTGGAAATATGTTTAAAATGATAACGGGCGGCAAATACGAAGATTTGATTTCAGACAAGAATTTAGGGCTTGAAATAACTGAAGATTCAATAAAAAGAAGAATAGAATATTTTTCTGCGGGTACGAGAGACGCGGCTTATCTGTGTCTGAGAATGGCTTTGTTAGATTTAATTTTTGAAGACGAGATGCCTCCGTTTATATGCGACGAATCGTTTTTGAGGCTTGACTCACGCAGGCTTGACAACCTTTTGAAAGTTTTAACCGCGATATCGAGAAAAACGCAGATATTTATTTTTACGTGTCATGAGAGGGAAGTAAATATGTTCAGAAAGATTGACGCTGTTGTCATGAACATGTAATATAGTAATAAGAGCTACTAACATCGGCTGGATGTATTCTGAAAGCGATGGCGTTGAGCAAGATTACACAGAAGCTGGCGCGTTATCATAAGCGTATTTGTAGTAATTTATATTTATTTCAGATTTAGATGTTGTTTTTATTCTTAAAAGCCATAGGCGGGGCATCAAGTCGTTATTTAAGACTTGAATAATTATCAAAAATGAATTTACGTAAAAAGCAGTAATTATGCCGATTAACGATTCATAAAATATTCAATTAAGGGTTTTAGCACAAAAAAGAACAGGATTGAAATTTTTCATCAATCCTGTTCTTTTTTTATTATAACTTTATTATAATCCCAAAGCACTTGCCTACAAACAAGGTGTTCGGATTATATGACTTTGGTGACCCGTACGAGAATCGAATTGGATTTTTTACTTTTTGCGATTTATGGCAATGTCGAATTTTATCAGGTTTTATGTGAGATTCGAGGCATTGACGTTTTGGGATTTAGAGTTATTTTACATAGTTTTTTGTAATCTTAAAGGACAAATAAAGGACAGATTATGACTTACTCCTACATAATAAAAACATATATAATTTGTGATTTCTTTCATGATTCGCATGAAAAATATTGCAAAAAATAATGTTGTGTGATATAATCACAATATTACAAAAAAGCAATTCATATACAAATATAATCGTGTGATTAATTCGCGGCAGAACGGAGAAA
>Ga0082212_10000066_pt1 | contig 149295 bp, 136 predicted proteins | sample TergutNt197P3_FD_71548 | JGI IMG/M metagenome (GOLD analysis project Ga0082212, IMG submission 71548) | Neocapritermes taracua P3 segment gut microbial communities from Petit-Saut dam, French Guiana - Nt197 P3 | ecosystem: Host-associated > Arthropoda: Insects > Digestive system > Gut ... | reverse complement strand
TATTTTTTGGTTTTCCCAAAGCGTTTGATCGAAACACTCCCCTATCCCAGCTGTTTGGGCGGAAGTACTCGCGGTTGCTTGTTTCTCTTTCTCCGCTGCCGTAGCGATCATTAAGGCTGTCATAATAGCGCTCTGCAGACTCTTTGTCAGAAAAGATCTGCTCGTAAGCTTCTTCGGTTTCTGGAGGAGCCTGCTGGAAAGCGCTTTGCGAATTTTGGGCGCTTTGAACAGGCTCTTCCTCTTTCATGCTTTTCCCGCAGAAAGGGCAAAACATTACGCCTTCTTCAGTTAGCTGCTTGCCGCAATATGGGCAAAAATCTGCCATAACATTATCTCCTTATTGTATTGATCTATTAATTATACCAGCAATTGCATCGCTTTAAAGCCGTTCAAAAACGTTGCCGCCAATAAATTCCCTTAATATCGAGCTGGAGTAAATCGCGCTCTCATCTTCTATAGACAGAAAATATGACAGGTACTCAAGCAGCCTGCTCGCTTCATGGTAATACTCTGAATCCTTGCCTATTTCGCTAAGCGCCGGCTCTGCGTACTTCTTCAAAACGCTCATCTCATACAGCAATGAAGAGTTGAACACAAAATCCGCTTCTGAGGAGTAAGGGTATATATTAAGCTCCTCCCCTCTTCTTACAGATTGCCATATTGCAATTGTGGCAAGAGCGTCATAGCCCCTTTGAGCGCGATCACGAACTATTCGCCTAAATAGGCGGGTGTCTGAAGTTGAGACACGGTTTGACTCATCCATGTTTATATGGTTGAAATCATTTATATAGATCTTATATTTGTTTTCTTTTGGCACATCAGCTGTTAGCATCTCATTTAAGCCATGTATGCCTTCTATGATAATCGGGCTGCCGGAGTCAAGCGCAAGTGGCATGCTTTCAGCTTCCCTCATGCCTGTAATGAAGCTATAGCGCGGTATATTGGCTTTCTCGCCAGCCATCAGGCTTATAAGGTTGCTGTTAAACGTTTCTATGTCCAAAGCATGTATGCTCTCATAGTCCGGCTTGCCATCTTCGTCCAGCGGTGTGCGATCACGGTTTACAAAGTAATCATCCAGGCTTATTGCAATCGGGTTTAGGCCCAGGGCTATCAAATGGCTGCGCAGCCTTTTTGATGTTGTTGTTTTGCCTGAACACGATGGCCCTGAAATTAGTATTACCCGTTTTTTGTCTTTGCCTTTGTATATTTCATCAGCCATCTTCGATATGAGCTGCTCATGGCGGGCTTCAGCAACAGTGATTAGGTGCGTAATCTCGCCGCTTTCTATCTTCTTGTTTAAGCTGGCAACATTGGAAACTCCCAGCCTTTCGCACCATTTCTCATATGCCAGGAGCTCTGACTGTATATTGTCCTGCCAGACAATTTTGCGCGGCTGTGCCGGGTTGGATCTGTCAGCGCACATTACCACAAAGCCCGGAGGGTATGGCACAAGGGAAAAGGCGGAAATTGCGCCGCTGTTAAGCAGCGTCTTGGACTGGTAGTGCCCGAAATAGCCATCCATTTCGAATAGATTGAGGGTCTCTGAGCTTGCATACTCTATCAGCCTCAATGAGCCGGTAGCGCTTAGAAGCTCCCTGGCGCGATCTAAGCTTACATTCACCTTTGATATAGGGTAGTCGCTTCTTATTGCCTGCTCCATTCTTTGGCCCAAGCGCCCTAGAGCGGATTCGGTTATAGGTTTGCCATCAGTAAATTCGCAGTATATTCCGCCGCCAATTGAATGGCAGTACATAAGCTCCCGCCCGGGAAACACATCGTTTGAGGCATAGCCGAGTATAAGAAGCAGCGTGCTTTCATATATGCGGTAGCCAGCCTCGTCCTTGATGCTAATGAGCTTTACAGTATCGCCGTCTTCCAGCGTATAGTTGAGGCTCTTTACAACATTGCCTACAAGAGCGCCACAGATAAAGCTTTCTTTAGCATAAGCTATAAGGTCGCTTACCTTGCTGCCCTCGCTGAGAGTTATCGATTCGCCTGATAAAAAAATTTCAATCATTGTTGCTCCTAAGCAATCCCAATAGATCGCCCACTTGCTCTAAATAGTGTACTAGGTATCTTCCCTGTATGCCGACTTCATGCTCGAAAGCATCAAGCGGTATTGATTTTCTGCCATTCCCATTTTCCGCTCTGTCCCAGTAGCCTTTAAGTGAACTATATGGAAGCATGAATATCTTCTCAATGATGCTAAACTGCACTAGAACAAAAGCAATGCCGTTTTGGGCTGTAAATTTTTCCATAAACTCTATTTGGTGGCTATGGAAGTTGGAAAGAGGGAGGCTTTGCCTATTTGTCTCTTTGGCTTCAAAGCATACTGGTATGCCCTGTATATTGCCTATGTAGTCTACTGTGCTCTTTTGATCAAAGTAGGCAAGCGTTATTGTTCCCTTGTCGCTGTCAAGCTCTACAGGCTTAATCGCTGTTGGGATTTTTAGCACAACTGCAAGGCTGTCATCCATGTAGGCTTGGTTTGTTTTGTTAATAAGCTCTTCAAACAGATCACCCCTCAGCGGCCTATTTTTAAAATAAGGCATCAGTGCATTCTGCCGCTTGAGTTTAGCACAGCTTGCATCTTGTGCATGACCATTCCCTTTACAGCCTCTCTTGCTTCGCGCAAGTACCCTCTGGGATCGAAGTCTTCAGGGTTGCTGTACAGGTACTTCCTAATTGATGCAGTAACTGCCAGGCGAATGTCAGTATCAACATTTATCTTTGCTATGCCCATACTTGCTGCTTTTGCCAGCATTTCCTCAGGAACGCCCTTCGAGCCCGTGATTTTGCCGCCATATTCGTTTGCTAAGCTGACAATGCCATCAGGAACGCTTGATGCGCCATGCAGCACAAGCGGGAATCCTGGAAGCAGCGAAGCAATCTCTTCAAGCCTGGCAAAGTCCAGGTATGGATCGCCGGAATACTTAAACGCTCCATGGCTTGTTCCTATTGCTATCGCAAGGGAGTCAACGCCAGTTTTTTCGACAAATTCGCAGGCCTGCGACGGATCCGTAAATTTTGAGCTGGCTTCATCTACCTTAACATCATCCTCAATGCCTGAAAGCATGCCCAGCTCGCCTTCCACTACAGCGCCTTTGCTATGGGCATATTCAGCCACTCTTTTTGTTTCAGCAATATTTTCGCTATAAGGCCTGCTGCTTGCATCAATCATTACTGACATGAAGCCGCTGTCAAGAAATTCTCTGCACACCTCAAAGCTTTCGCCGTGGTCCAGGTGCAGCACTATATCTTCCGGCCCTTCTGCCATTGCAGCTTCGCAAAGCTTAATGATATAAGGCATTCCTGCGTATTTTCTTGCCCCTTGTGATACTTGGAGAATAAATGGTGATTTTTGCTCAATAGCTGCATCAATTATCCCCTGGATAATCTCCATATTGTTGACATTAAACGCGCCTACTGCATAGCCGCCTTCCAGCGCATCTGCAAGCATGTGAGCGCTTGTTATAAATCCCATTTGCCTAGCGCTGCCTGCTGTGCCGATATATTTATAGTATTCAAAGCAAGCAGCTGCTCCTTTCATTAGAGTGTTTTAATGCCGGAAGCCTAGACCAGGAAGCCAGTGCCAATGTTAAGCTCTCTAAGGTCCTTTTCCAGCTCTTTTCCGAGCAGCATAAGCTGAAGGATATTGTCTTCTTCCCTTGACTTCGAAAAGTCATCTGCATATTGCCTGTAAAGCTCAGTATTGCCCGAATTGCTGAGAATCTTTAGCCCAGCCGCTATTCGTGCCACCGTGAGCTGCTTTTGGCTGTACATCTTCTGGGCAGCAACTATTTCTTCGCGTATTTTGCCCATCTCATAATCCAGCCCCATAACTGCATTTGCAGAGTCTACGAGCCGCGATTGAAGGCTCTCAGGCATCTCGTCTTTGTATTTATACTTCAGCGAATGCTCTATTGAAGCCCAAAAGTCCATAGCTATTGTTCTAAGCTGTATTTCGCATAACACTGTTTGAAAACCATTTACCGTATTAACGTCGTACTCAACGATAATATGCATTGCTTTATAGCCTGACTGTTTAGGCTCGCTGAAATAGTCCTTCTTTACTACAGCCCTCATGTCAGTTCGGAGCTCTATCAGCTTTGCCAGCGCCTCGACATCGTGCTCAAATTTCGTAACAAGGCGAATGCCTGCAATGTCATTGAGCTTTAAGCCAAGCTCGTTTAGCTGAATAGAGTAGCGCTTGGCTTTATCAATTATGCTGTTAACTGACTTCAGCCTCGCTGTTACGTAATGTATATGCGAATAGCCGTCTTGCTCTTCGCATTGGCTCTTAAAGAGATTGAATTTGAGCGCAAGCTCCCTTACCGCTTGGCTATACGGGACAAGAAATGAATCCCAGTCAAAGCCTTCTTCAAAATACTCCATTTGCGCTTTCTCCACATTTCCAATGCTTGCTTACAGAAAGCATTGGCTTTTATTGTAGCACAGTATCCATATACTGCCTTGCCAATTTTGAATTTCGCTAAACGAGATATTTGCAGTTCTTGCAAAACAAAGAGCAGTTTCACATGCATAATGCAAAACTGCCCTTACTTTGCTCATATTAGTAGCTGCTAGCTTGTATAAACAAGCTCAACAAGCTGGGCAGAGGATTCCGTTGTGTGCGTAAAGTAAAAATCTGTTTGGCATTTGCTGGAGATTCGCTCAAGCCTCCCGATAAACGCCATTAAGCTATCCTCTGAATCAGTATTTATGATTCTGTATAGATTATCTATGTAAATACGGTTTATGTCGTAATTGCCGGATAGTATGCCGCAAATAAAGCCATAAAATGCGTCTGCATTTTCTATGCCGAACTCTTTGGCGTCAATAAAGCGTATTGCATTCTTTATGCTTAGACGGTGCTTATCAGACTTGTCAATATAAACAATGAGCCCTTGTGTTTTCTCAAGCTCTTCATTTGCATGGTTAATAAGCTTTTGTGTTTTGCCGCTGCCATTGGGTCCGGAAAATAGATTAATCAAATATTCACCTCACATATTTTTTACGCATTCTTTACTCTCTATATTATATTATTCTTATGAAAATATCCCAACTCTACCATGATTAAATTCATGAAAAATTTTAGGATGCATCCTATAATGCCGCTCCTACAATTTCAGATATATTATGCAATCCCTCTTTTTCCATAAATTCATCAAGCCCGGCTAAAATTTTCCCGTAAACATAAGGATCCTTAAATACTGCGCTGCCAACCTGCACTACACTGGCCCCCGCCATCATAAATTCAATAACATCCTGTGCTGAGCTTATGCCGCCAATACCGCAAATAGGCACACTTACAGCCTTTGCTGTCTGGTGCAGCATTCTAAGCGCAATTGGCTTAATGGCAGGCCCTGACAAACCTGCATATACATTATCAAACACAGGCTTTCTCGCAGCAATGTCTATTGCCATTGCCTGGAAAGTGTTTACTAGGCTGATGCCATCTGCGCCGGCGCTTTCCGCAGCGAGAGCGCATTCAGTAATATCATATGCATTAGGCGAAAGTTTAACCATCATTGGCTTGTCTGTTACCTGCTTGGCAAGCTGCGTAATCCAATAAGCATCCTTTGGATGCACGCCAAACGCCATTCCACCGGCTTTAACATTCGGGCATGAAATATTCAGCTCAATCATGCCAACATCATCGGCGCTGTTTAAAATATCGAGCGCAAGCAGGTATGAGTCAACCGTATCGCCTCCAACATTGGCTATGATAATTGTGCCCAGATTGCCCATTTCCGGCAAAATGTCGTAAATAAAGCTGTCTATGCCCGGATTCTCAAGCCCTATGCTGTTTAACAGCCCGCTTTCTGTTTCCCAGATGCGAATTCCGCTATTTCCCTCTTTTGGCTCAAGCGTAATTCCTTTGGTGCAGATGGCGCCGATAATGCTTGGATCAAACAGGCTTTTATAGCTTTCCCCAAACCCGAATGTGCCACTAGCAGCTGCCAAAGGGTTTTTCCAGGAAAGCCCTAAAAAATCCACGCTAAGCTTGCTCATAAAAAACCTCCTTGGCTGAAAGCACTGGCCCTTGAGTGCACACTCTTACGTTTCCTGAAGCCGTTTTGATGCTGCATGAGTAGCATGCGCCAACGCCGCAGCCCATTCTTGCTTCAAATGAGGCGAGATAATGCGCTTCACGTCCTGCTTTTTTCAGCAGAGCTTCCAGCATTGCTTCGGGGCCGCATGCATAGTAGGCATTGCTGCCTGCTTCTACGATATCAGTTATGAACCCTGATTGCATGTAGCCAAAGCTGTCTGAGATCTCCTCATATTCTTTCGTCAAAAAAGCTTCGCCTGAAAATCCAAGGTAACAGGCAGCCGTTTTTCCGGGATATGCCCTTTTGAATTCCTTAATAGCGTAAAACAGCGGAGCTATGCCCAGGCCACCGCCAACAAAGACACTGTCTTGGGCAAGAAACGAAAAGCCATTTCCGAGCGGCCCAACCAGATCCAGCTCATCACCGCTTTTTAGAAGCGAAATTGCCTTTGTACCCCTCCCCTTAACCTGGTAGAGGAACGATGCTGTGAAAGCAGTGCTGTCGTGGACGCTGATCGGCCTTCTTAGGCTAAAGGCGCCTCCTGGCGGCAGAATCATATAGAACTGGCCAGGCCGCGCTTCATTTATAATATCGACAGTGATTCTGAAGATGCCGTCTGCAATGTTTTCCTGTGAGATTACCTTGTGCATTTGTCTATATCCCTCTTCATAGTTATAGCTGCATTCCTGATGCTTTGCTCAAAGCCTTTGTCTATGCCTTCTGCCATATGCGCGCAGATAATGCCCCGGGATGAATTAATTACGCCACAAATGCCTTCGCTGAAGAATTCTGTGAGCATGTCTAGCTCCCCCTGCTGGGCGCCATATCCGGGCATTAGAAAGAAAGCGCTTGGCAATGCTTTCTTTATCGAGCGCGCCTCTTGTGGCCTATTAATTCCAACAACAGCCCCGACTGATGAAAAGCCGCTTTCCCCGATAAAGCCTTCCCCCCACTGGCAAACAGCTTTGGCAACATGCATATAAAGCGGTTCGCCTTCGCACTCCAGATCCTCAAAATCAGATGCTGAAGGGTTTGTTGTTTTGACAAGCACAAACACCGATTTGCCCTGTTCCAGGTAAGGGTAAAATGGCGCAATAGTATCGCTTCCCATGTATGGGCTCAGAGTTGCAATGTCCGCTTCAAAATCCCCTTCAAAGTGGGCTTTTGCATACATTTCAGCTGTTGCTGAAATGTCTGAGCGCTTGACATCAGCTATACAGGGAATCTCGCGGCTCCGCAGGTAGCTCAGTGTTTTGGAATATGCCATTAAGCCCTTAATGCCCATTGCTTCGTAATATGCACTCTGCAGCTTGTAGCAAGCGGCTATGTCTGAAGTTGCGTCAATTACGGTTTTGTTAAACAAAAAGATTTTTTCTGACAAATCCCTGTTATCCTCTTTCAGGTAATTTGGCAAATAGCTGTAGCTTGTGTCAAGCCCGACGCAAACGGGCGAATTTTCACATGCTCTGCTATAAAGCCTGTCTATTGCGCTCATGGCGTATATTTCCTCCGATTATGCTCATTTCAGTTCTGCCTTTTACATGCTCGCCTGCAAAAGGGGTGTTTTTTGACTTAGAGTAAAAATCATTTGTGTTTATTTGATATTCTGCACTAAAGTCGACGATAGAAAAGTCTGCATCCATTCCAGGCTCGAGCAGGCCCTTGTTTAGGCCAATAAGCTTGGCAGGGCATGCTGAGAGCATTTCAGAAAGGCGGCTTTTTGAAATGCTGTTTTCCTCGAATACAGTATTGGCAAGCGAAAATGCATAATCAAAGCTGGATATCCCATTCATGCCATTTGCCTTGTCCTCTTCTGTATGAGGTGCATGATCTGTTGCTATGGCATCGATAAGGCCGCTTCTTGCAGCGCCAATAACAGCAAGCCTGTCTGCGTGAGTTCCTATAGGCGGGTTAACAGCATAGCTGTTTTCAGATGCATACAGGTAATGCGGGGCTGTCTCGCAGGTAACATTCAAGCCTTCGTTTTTTGCCTTTTGGATAATTTCGAGGCTTTGCGCCCTGCTTATATGGCAAAAGTGCATTCTGCCCCCGCATTCAGACAATTCCTGCAGGTGTTTGGCAATTGACTCGCTCTCAGGCTCGCAGTGAAATAGGATGAGAAAGCCTTCTTCCCTTGATCGCGCCAGAGCTTCTTTTAGAAAAGCGCTGCTGTCTATGTTTATCCCGTCATTTGAAAAAAGCGGCGTATGTTTGCCTATTTCTTTTGTGTCAACCAAAACGCGATCAGCCAGGCTTTGGCCTATAGCGCTTATCTGTATATAGCCTGCTAAGTTGAGGCTATTTGCGTCTTTGTTGTTTTTTGCAACAGCCTGTGCTGTATCCACTGCCGGCGCTGTGTTTGCCATGCCGCAGACTGTTGTGAAGCCGCCAATAAGAGCTGCAGCCAGGCCGTGCCCAAAGTCTTCTTTGTGGCTTTGGCCAGGAATTCTCAAATGGGCATGCAGGTCTATAAATCCCGGCATCAGCGCAAGGCCATTCAGGTCAACGATCTTAAGGCCATCTGCAGGCATAGCGCCTCTTGCTACTTTTTGGATTTTTCCACCCCTTACTTCTATAGATCCTGCGAAGTCCCGCTTTGCGTCTATCAGCCTTGCATTTACGAAAGCTATATCGCTCAAAGCCATGTCACTGAGTCGCAATACTCGCATTTGTAGTATCGCTTCTGTTCGTCATATAAGTAAAACATGCTATCGGCTATTTCTTCCCGATGGCTAATGCACCTGGGGTTCTTGCACTTTAAAATGCCGCTAACGGCAGCAGGCAGTTCGAGTTTAAACTTTTTCATTATCTTGCCGTCTTGAATAATGTTTATCGTAACATTCGGGTCAATAAGGCCCAATATATCGAGGTTAAGCTCAAAGTTTGACTCTACCTTTATTAAGTCCTTGCGGCCCATTTTTTCGCTTGGGACATTTCTCATCAGGAGCACTACCGAATCGATCTTGTCAAGCCCCAGCTGAAAAAAAATGTCAAAGCCTGCACCTGCCCTGATGTGGTCAATTACGATGCCTTCATTCAGGCTGTCAACATATATCATAACCAGCCTCCATTTAGCCTAAATCTAACAAGTTCATTATAAGCGCCATGCGCACATACATCCCATACCTGGCCTGCTCGAAATATATAGCCCGCTCATCGCTGTCAACTTCAGCAGAAATCTCATTTAGCCTTGGCAGGGGGTGCATAACAACCATATCTTTTTTAGCCCTTTTCATCTTTTCAGCGTTAAGAATGTAGTAGTCCCTAAGGCGCAAGTATTCTGCTTCGCTGACAAAGCGCTCCTTTTGGACACGGGACATATATAAAATGTCTACATTCCCGATTTCATTTATAAGGCTGTCTGTTTGCCTGAGTATCATAGACTGATCTATATTGTGGGCTACATAATCAGGCAGCTGGAGCTCTGGCGGCGAAATAAACACAAATTTATTGTTTGGGTAGCGCGAAAGGGCGCTAATTAGGGAATGAATAGTGCGGCCAAACTTTAAATCGCCACAGATGCCGATTACATGCCCGTCAAGGGTTTGCTTGTAATGCCTTATTGCCATCAAGTCCGTGAGGGTCTGGGTCGGGTGCTCATGCCCCCCATCGCCTGCATTGATAATCGGAACGCTGCTATACATGCTCATATGCTTTGCAGCTCCTTCATATGGGCTGCGAACAGTGATTAGATCAGCATATCCTGATATTATTCGCGTTGTGTCAGCCAGGCTCTCGCCTTTCGCCTGTGATGTTGTGTTCGGGTCTGCAAAGCCAATGACATTGCCTCCCAGCCGGTACATAGCAGCATCAAACGAAAACTTTGTGCGAGTGGATGGCTCAAAAAAAAGGCTTGCCATCACTTTGCTTTTGCATACATCCTGGAATTTCTGGCAATCCTTTATTATTTCGTCTGTGAGTGCAAATATGCTTCTCAGATCGTCCAAAGACAAATCCGTCGGAACAATATAATTTCTAACAGCCATATGGCTATCAGCTATAGACCCTGCAAAGGATCCTACAGCCACTCCTTTCGATTGCGCCAGGGCAATTTTTTTAATAATACGATAAATCAAAGCCTAAAGCAATGATGCAGCTAAATAATCACGGATGCAATAAAACTAATAGAACCATATGTTCTAAAAAAAATGCATAATGTTACCTATTCATGAACAAATGTGCTACATTATAAATAAAGGGTTGGCATAGACAGCAAAATGCAATAGCCCTATACACTATAAGCATCAAAGGCTGCGCACAAGCGCAGTGGCTAATCGGCTGCTAATGAGCCAAGCATTATTAACAATGCTTCATGAAAAGCGATGCGGCAAGTTGCCTTCCAACATGCGAAGGGGCATGCTCTCTTTTGGGAACAACAAGCTTTGCAGCTTGAGGCGACACGTAAAACTGCATTGCGAAAAATCACTGGAGTTATGCTTTCAGCATGGCTTTAATTCAGCCTGGCATGGCTGAGTGAAGCTCAAGATGCAAAAAAATCGAAAAGTGAGGGAAATAATGAATTTATCACCATGCGGAATTGACTGCGATAAGTGCCCGTTGAAAGATAGTTGCGGACAAGGTTGCCAGCAAAGCTGCGGAAAGCCTTTCTACATAAAAGACTTTGGCGTGGAGTGCTGCCCGATTTATGACTGTTCAGTTAATAAGAAAGGCTATAAAAATTGTAGCGAATGCTCTGAGTTGCCTTGCCAGATCTTTTTTGACTGGAAAGACCCGTCCATGAGCGATGAAGAGCACCGCCAAGGCATTGAAGCAAACGTCGCTTTATTAGAGTCACTGAGATAGAAAGTAGGTGCCTGGTGAGCCTTGAGCATGCTATGCTATCCTATTGTTATCGAAATAGTGTGCCGGATGCTAAAGAAACATTTGTGCGATAATGCAGCTAGCTTGGCTTGATGGGTATAGCGTTTATGCTGGCAGCTATATAGATTCAACAGGAGGCATACGGCAGGCAGAGATAAGCAGTCTCATGCCAGAGCGGTTTCAAATGTTTGATGAAACAGACTTGAACAGCAATTGCTGTCAAGGAAAATCAAAACGTGCATGAGTATAATTACGTGCTTTGCAATGATAGAAAGCTTGTTAAGAAGAACAAGTTTTCGCGGGTTGAATGAAGCTGCATCATGATATTATACTTGCAGAGCAAATTAATAATCTAGGAAAGCTCGAAAGGCATATAAAGCAAGGGGCCTTTCTGAGAGGCACAAAAACTACAAAAAAATTATAAGCACGTCTTTAAAGGAATTGTTGACTTTGCAGTTGGGAAATAAAGGATGTGAAAATTGGCTCGTGACAAAATATTGTCAGAAGCGATGAAAATGGAATTGCCTTTCCGAAACGGGGCCTTGAAAACCGCTCAAAAAGCGGGTTACAAGAAGTCAGGGCCATAACTAAAGAAGACCCCTTCGGGGGATTGAGACATAGTTTTCCCATTCAGGATAGTTGGTTTGCAGTCATAACTAAAGAAGACCCCTTCGGGGATTGAGACAAATCCGCAATAGCAGCGTCGCGCTCTTTTTCGACTATGTCACAATAAAAAGACCCCTTCGGGGGATTGAGACCTTTTTCCCTGAAAAAAATCCCATATTGCCTCCTTAAAGTCACAATTGAAGAAGACCCCTTCGGGGGATCACTGTAGCCAATTGAGCAAACTACTGCTTTTGTGTTCATGTGAAAGCGTTTATAGCTAGAATCTTTTCGCTTGTACGATCTGCCAGGGACAATCGGTACTGGGAACCTGGAAATATCAGCGATCATTGGGTTAAGCGCAGTAACAAGCCCATTTCTGCTTGATGCTGAAGCCAAGCTACCTTGCTTATTGGCAGCTGCTTATAGTTTGGAGGCGTAAGAAGCGTCTCAGTATCGCCTGTTGGTAGAAGCCGCTCCTATACAAAAATGCTATTAGTCTGCTGGCGCCAAGCTTTCGCTCGCGCCTGAAAGCATTTTGCCCTCGCCTAAGGATTGGCGAGAGCAGGCATCTGCCAATCATTTTGAGCGCCATCTCAAGTGCTTGGGGCAGCTTTCTAACTAGCTTTGCTGGTGCAATTATTTGCATAATAGACAGCTTGCTCTTGGTATTTCTTGATATTAAGCTAATTATGCCAATTGTAAGTATTTGCGCTTTATTTATTTCATTTATTTGCCATTTCGAAACGATGCAGCGCTAAGAGAGCAGCAGTGAATAAGGGAATGGATTTTGCTGTATTTTATAGAATATATTAAATAATCTTGTTTTATTTAACCCATGTAGTTTTAGACACCCCCAGCAATGCAGCTTGCCTAAACGAAAGCCATCTTTTTTTGCAGAACTTTGCATATGCCATGCAGCAATTTGGCCATACATTGACTTTATTGCAAAATACTATTAACATTAATACCAAGATATTGGCTTTTGCTTCCAAAGCAAAGCTATGAATAATGAGGTTTGATGTGAAATGCCAAAAATGCGGGCATACAGACAGCAAAGTTATTGATTCTCGCCATTCAGAAGACAATACCTCTATAAGAAGGCGGCGTGAATGCCTTAAATGCAAAGAGCGCTTTACAACGTACGAAAGAATAGAGCTCTCAAGCCTTCTAGTAATTAAGAAAGACGGCACCAGGGAAGAGTACAACAGAGCCAAAATTCTTAATGGGATAATGAAGGCATGCGAAAAAAGAAGCGTTTCTATGGAGGCTATGGAAAGCGTAGTGGACAGCATCGAAAGAGAGCTCTTTGATTCCCCCAGAAGGGAAGTTGGATCCAGAGTAATCGGCGAAGCTGTTATGAAGCGCCTTAAGCAGCTTGATGAAGTTGCTTATGTAAGGTTTGCATCTGTGTACAAGCCATTTAAGGATATAGAGTCTTTCATGCAAGAGATAATGGAGCTTATGAAAGATGGGATTAAGCCCGAAGAAATGTCGTAAGCTTGGCTTCTCGCTGCAAAGCGATCCGAAGCCAGCATCAAAAAGCCGCGCCTCATCAGCATGGCTTCGCATATCACTGAGACACATTGAAACTTAATAAAACACAGGCAAGCGCATTTAGCCCCTGCCTGTCTGGTTCTTATCTGTACATTTATTTATGCAATAGCAGCAGTAAGCCGCTATCTGTGCTGTTTATTCCCATTCAGCAATGAAATAGACAATCCCGTTTGGCTCCGTAAATGGAAAAGCTTTGATTTCACCAGGCTTTAGGTATGAGAGCTCCATATGGTTTGGGATTTTATTGTCTGTTGTATGCCAGTATTCAACCATTCCATTTGGATGTGTGTATTCCACAAGATACCCATCTATATCGCAAAAATACACATACCATCCGGCAAATGTTTTGCCGGCTTTTACAAAGCCGCACTCAGGAATTCTAAAAGCGCCTTGGCTGTTAATCTGCATAGGCGCCATATACCCTTCGCCATCGTTAGATCTAAAAACTATTGAAAAGGAGTCGGCTGTCTCCCATGCAGCAAATAATGTTATCGTATCGTTTGGCTCAGGCGAAAGCATAGAGGCGGCAGCGCCTTCTTGAAGTATTTTAAGCTTTGCGCCGTTTGGCTCCCGGCCTCTTTGGAAGTATTGCAGCTTGCTTTCGTATTCGTAAAGCCATGCATCAAACTTTACGCTGTACGCATTCCATCCCAGGAAAACCATGCCGTCTTTTGTAAATTGGCAGTTTGGAAAATGCCAGTTATCGCCGCTTTGAATAGAAGCATCACTCATATGCCCTTCTCCGCCGTTATTGTCAAAAGCAATAGTATAGGAATTTTCAGATTCCCACACAGCTGCCAATATGACAGAATCATTTTCCTCGATTCCAAGAGCTCCTATTATAGCGCCATCGGCGATAAGCGCCCTGTTGGTTCCTTTCGGGAAGCTTCCTGTTTTGAAATACTGCAGCGACGAACCGTTTTCGTAAAGCCATCCCCCTATTGCTGTGCTGTAGGCATGCCAGCCTTTGAATGCTGCGCCATTGTATGTAAAAGCATTTTTAGGCAGTGTAATGTTTTGCCCGACAATGCTTTCAATCGCCTGCATTGTTCCAGCACCTCCGCACGAGTTGAATTGGATATTAAACGAATGTATTTTTAGGCCTGGCTTCATGGCATAACCGAAGTTGCCGCTTTCGCATGCAATCTCATAGGAAACATAGCCAAAGCCGCCAATGCCCCAATCAGGGCCCCATGAGTTTAGAAATTTGAAAGCTTGCTTGCTGTCGTCATAGCCAACAAGGCATATTGCATGGCGCCCGTCAGCAATTCCTGAAGTATCGGAGTATACAGGTGCATTAGGAGATATAAGATCAAAGGAAGGGTACACAGGGATCCCGATAACCACGCCGCCATACGAAATAATCGCTTGTTTTATATCATTTACACCGCTAAGCGAATAAAAGCTATCGCATTTGTACGGGAGAGCTAGAAGCTTTTGGCTTTCGCTTGGCTGCGTAAGATAGTCCAGTTCTGAATAGGGCATATCGCTCAAGCTGCATACTCCCTGGCTAACTAGCAATGTCATAGCATCGTAGATACAGGAACCATTGTCTTCGCCGTCGTTGATCTGGTTGTAGATATATGCAGGGCTGAATTTGCTCTCATCAGTGTATGCGCTATTGCCAAAATGCTCTTGATAGCTCTTTAAAGCATACGCAACAGCCCAGGCTGTACAGCTTCCCTGATCGCCCTGGTTGCCTGCAGACGGATATGCAGCAGAATTGTCATATGCTTTTGGCAGTGCAGTAGCATCCGTATATGAGCTTCGCATAGCTGCGTGCGCTTTGGCCGGATCTTCGTCCTTTAGGCCTAGCACGCGTTTAATTGGCGCAGCAGAGCTTTGCTCAATTGCAGCAAAAGGCTCATCTTCTGCATCTTGTATGCTTTGTATTGGCGACTGGCTGGCGCATGAAGCAAAAAGCAGCAGCATGGCGAGCGCGAGTGTATATAATGCTGTGTTTCTTTTAGTAGTTATTTCGTTGCCTCCCATAAAATCTCATTTAGCTGCAAATATAGTCCTTGCTCTGTGTTTTCGCAAGCAGGCTTTCGCTTAGCATGGCGATGAAGGTCACTTAAGCAACAGTATTCATTATGAATGATCGCTGCTCTCACCTGTGCCATTTTCATCTGCTTGCCTTTTCCACTTCCTTTGGTTTTTTATTTCGTAGTGCCATTTGATACTGCAGATGATAACCGAAAAGACGGTTGCTGTGATAGATGCAACCCTGCCCTCGCCCCTCTCAAAGCCATGTAAAATAATAAAAATCAGAGTAAATGCTGTCATGGCCACCGTGAGCCATATTGAACCGCTCATTGTTTTGTCTATATGGCCTTGCGCGTTTTTATCCCGCTCTGCAGTGATAATTGCCCTCTCTGCTGCTGTTTGGGCACCGCAAGAATCGCAGAATTTGTCGTTTTTGCTTAACTGTGCTCCGCAGTTATGGCAATACATAATCTATTCCTCCTGCTTATAGCGAATTTTCATGCTTTATTACTGCTTGTATTCGCTTTGCTAAACTTTCCTAATACAATTTGCGTATGAGTGGAGCTTGCCCTGGCGCGCAAAGCACATAAACCGGATTGACCGTTATACAGTAGTCCACGAGCAATCTGAACAATAGCCTTTGGCTTCGCAAGGCATATGATCTCATCCCTTGCTCTCAAGCTGTCTGCTGCTTGCCTGCGGGCAGAGTATCAATTATTCCATAAGCTGCCTACGATGATATTGTATAACAATTATCTTTCATGCGCCTCACATATTCATGCTATATTGGCATTTATGCCTCTTATATTGATTTGGCTGTAAGCGCATTGCGCTCCTGCACTGCTGCAATCATGCTTTGTTTCCTAGCAATGCAAAGGCTGAAATTTTTGCCATGCCAAAATCTTGAATAAAATAAAAGCTATGTTTTTACAATTTTTAGCTGTATGATCAAATAAATAAATCTGATTCAGGCAGGGCGCATGGATACAAAAGAAATTGTAAACGTCTCAAACCTTAAAAAAACATACGGCGATTTTACAGCTGTAAATGGCATAAGCTTTTCTGTTCAGCCAGGCGAAATCTTCGGATTCTTAGGCCCGAATGGCGCTGGAAAGACTACTACAATCAATATGATGATTGGCCTAACAAAGCCTACAGAAGGCTCAATAACCATAGACGGCATTGATGCGCAAAAACATACCAAGAAAGCGCAAGCCCTTATGGGAATAGTTGCTGATGAAAGCAACCTGTATGATGAAATGAGCGGCTTTGACAATCTATGCTTTTGCGCCAGCTTATACGGTATGAAAAAAGAAGAGCGCGAAAGCAGGGCCAGACAGCTTTTGGAACAGTTTAGCCTGGCTCAAGCAGGCAATCGGCCTTTTAAAGCATATTCAAAAGGCATGCGCAGAAAGCTGACTATCGCTGCCGGCATTATTCATTATCCCCGCATTTTGTTTCTTGACGAGCCAACTACAGGAATTGATGTAGAAAGCGCCCGGCAGCTGCGCGAATTGATCGTAGACCTAAAGAACCATGGAACCACCATATTTATTACCACCCACTACATAGAAGATGCTGAGCGCATTTGCGACAGGATCGCTTTTATCGTAGAAGGCAAAATTGTTGCTACCGGAACAGTGGAAGAATTAATGGAGAGCATGTCATCCGGGCATACTTTGCAGCTTGTAACCGAACAGGATGCACAAGAGCTGGCAGATGATCTCCAGGCAAGATTCGAAGGCAGCAAAGTTTCTGCCGCAAAAGGAAACACGCTGAATATTGTTTCAAAAGACAGAATTCCTCTGCTTCCTGTCATGCAGTACTTTGATCAAAAAGGCATTACGGTATATGAGGCAAAAGAGCTGCGCTTAACGCTGGAGGACGTATTTGTCAAGATAACGGGAATCGAGTCAGGCCATCTGGAAAAAGAGAAAGCAGGTGCAGGCAAATGAGTACTTGGATAGCTTTTTGGAACATCCTCAAAAAAGATATGAAAAACTATTATCTAATGCCGTCAAACGTTAACTGGGGCATCTTTTTCCCTGTATCGTGGACTCTCACCCAATTTATTCGATCTTCAGGGAATATCGATGTGCTGGAATTTTTGCCGGGCCTTATGGCAGTAAGCGTTCTGTTTGCAACGACTTCAATGCTTTCTGTCACAATTACTTTTGAGAGAAAAGGCCGATCATTTGAAAGGCTGCTGCTAGCCCCCCTAAGCCTGAATGCTTTGCTGCTGGCAAAAATTACAGGAACAATCCTGTTTGGCCTTTTTATAGCTTCTGTCCCTGTTTTGCTTGCTTCTTTCTTTGTCAGCCTAAGCGGCGTTAACTGGGGCATGGCATATCTGTCTGTTTTGCTTATTGCGCTCACCTCAACTTTGATTGGGCTGGTAATCGCTGTATCTGCAAAGGAAGTTTTTGAGGCGCAGATGATGTCTAACTTTTTCAGGTTCCCAATGATGTTTCTTTGCGGCACTATGATGCCGGTGCAAAAACTTCCTGCGCTTCTTCGCATAGCCGCATATTGCCTACCCTTGACATATGGCACAGACATATTAAACAGATCTATAACCGGGGCCAGCGCTTTGCCGCCTTTAGCATGCATTTTTGCTTTGGCAGTTTTTTCCGCAATATTGTTTGGGGCCAGCAGATATACAATCAACAACAAATGGATTTCGTAATGCTTGGCATTAACAGCAATTTACAGAGAGCATTCTTGCTTTCTGCTGCTTTAATGCTTAAAGCATTATTGACTGCAGCCTAAGCCGCGCTAATGGCTGGCAGAGCTCAAGGCTGTAGTATACACCTTTATACTGCTTTCAAGTCCACAGCATCGCCAATATGAATAGTTCCGCTTTGCTCAACCATTGCAAATATTGCGCGCCCGGAAAGGCGGCACGGCGTTCCCCCTGAAAAAAGCGGGCATTCATCAAAGCAGGGCTTAGTTTGCGGGCTTATGCGCAGTACCGCGTTTCCCACAAATATCCCGTCGCCCGGTTTTATCTCATCAAGCGGCAACCCATCGATAAGGATGTTTTCGGAAAAGCGCGCAAAACACAGCCCTTTCTTTTGCTGCGCCTGAATCCAATTTCGGGTTTCGACAGAAAGCAGCGTGATTTGTTTTTCGCCTCCTTGATGAAAATCCCCTTCCACCCCAAGGCCTTCAACAAGGTTCATTTCTGATGATGGCGATCCGGCTTCGCCTTTTTTCTTAAATATAGTTAAGCCGGCAATTTTAACATCCAATTGGCAACCTCCGTAAGCAAATCATTGTGTCGCATAATACTTGTTTGTGTGGTATATAAGCAGGCTTTTGAGCATGGATGTGATGTTGCTTGTTGAAACAGTCGCGCCGGTTATTGCGTCAGCATCTATGCAGCCAAGCAGCGTGCCATAGCCTGTCCAAGCATCAAACTCACTTTTTGAAGCACGCACCAGTCGCTGGGTAAAATGCTCATCCATATATTCCTGTGTATACTCAGAGATATAATAATTAGGGTTGCTGTCGCCCCAGAGCCCCATGTTGTTTCCAAAACTTATGGCGCGTATTGCAGCTTCGCCTGCAGAAGGCTTTGTGTTAAGCAGCTCCACGTAGCACACAGAATAGTAATTGACAAGCGAGTCGCGGCAGGTACATGATACGAACGCAACCTGATAGGCCGTAAACGTCGAAATGCTCTGCTCAAATATAATCACCGCTTTGTATTGTTCTGATGTTCCGCCAGAGGTATAGTGGGTGAACTCAAATTCGGTGAAAAAGCTGCCGCTGCCCTTTATTTCATCTGGAGCATTTCTGCAGCCCTGCAGAGCTGCTAACAGCAAAAATACAATTAAAACTCTGTATATTCCCTTAATCATCAGATATCTGGTGGAGCCGTGTAAAATCTATATAGGCATAGTTTGCGCGCCATGTCGCATAGATTTTATTGCCTGCAGCGTCTTCAGGAAAAATTGTTAATTCCAAAGTATTGCTTCCTTCGTAACCCCAATTGCCGCCGATATTGTATAAATAGTTTTCATCCCAGCCCAAGTAAATGAGCAAGGATTTGATCATGCCGGAATATCCGCCGCCGCCGCACATTATGAAAACAGCTTTGCCTTTTGGGAACAGCTCTTGCATAATCAACTCGGATTCCAAAAAATTCGGCGTTGCAGACGCAATGCTTCCGTCAGCATTCCATGTCAGAGCATACAGGCATGGCCCATCATATGCACCGGAAACAGGCAGCTCGGAAAGTGTGGCAATATAGGGGTATGGAACGATATGAAAACCATGGATTGTGCGCGTCAGGTCTGCTTCGCCGCCTATTGCTCCAAAGTCAGCGGAATCGAAAAGCAGCCTCACATCGATATATTCGACATCATCCCTGCCAAGGTAGCTGTCGATAGTATTCATATTGATGTTTTTGTCAACGCCAAACATATTGCTGGTGTCCACATCCGGCATCGGCAAGGCGCTTGAAAGCTCATTAGTTGCAGATGAACATGCAAATAAAAAAAATGCTGATAAAACTAGCGCAATGATCGCTATAGCCTTTTTCATTTTAAACCTCCGGTAAAAAGTTGCAGACTGGCTTTTGGGCAATGATATTATTCAGAGCCATGCCTGCTGCATGGCAGATATTGCAATTCGCCTTTTAGTGCGGCATTATTGCCTGTTTATACTATGGCCATCACTGTTGCTGCACCGCTAAGCAAAGCCTGTGCCTGGACAGCCAGCACCCTTTTAAGCGAAGCATAGCGTTCACACTGGTGTGAATGAATGAACTCTATGCTTCATTCATTTTCGAGCCTGCCTTATTAAGGCTATATTTCAGGCGCGCCTTCTACCGTGTTTACAAGAATAGATTCTGTGCCCTTGAGATAGTTGCCGGTAACTTTGTTGCTGCATGGGGCCAGCCACGGCGACTCGGCAAATGGAGAGCCATCTTTTGTCATTGCAAGCAAGGTTGTATCCTCGAGTATAACATTGCCTTCTAAAGTTATGCTGTAGCCGTCACCAGCTGTAGCTTCCAGCCACACATAGTTTTCTTTTAGGCCGGCAGCATCCAGAACATCTTTGATAGCGAAGCCAACATATGCCACTGTAGACTCTGTGCCGGAACTGTTAACCGATTTTGCCTGTACGCTGTACATGGGGTATGCGGCAACACTTTCCTGTGTAATCTGTATGCCGTTGACATAGATGCTAAACTCCGGAATAGTAACGCCCCTGGCTTCTTCGGCAACAGGGCCGGTATCTTCGCCTTCTGACGGGCCTTGAGATTCTGTAGGCTCCTCCGATACAGGCGGTTTGCTGTCCGTGCTGCTTGTGCATGCTGTAATGCCTAGCATGAGCAGCAAGGCAAGCGCAATTGCGAGTGTCTTTTTCATTGTTTTGCCCTTTCGTTTTTTGAATTTCAATGTGCTGTGTTTGTTGCTATAAATTTGAATACACACAAGCCTTTCTGTTAACGCTCTTTATATATTCAAGCCGCACGTCGGCTTGGTATATGCGCGATAAGTTCTCCTGTGTGATGACTTGATCAACGCTGCCTGTGATAAGCGAGCCATTTTCGTCCATCAAGGCGGCTTTGCCGCCCAGCAGCAGAGCATGATCGGGGTTGTGGGTGGTTATAACCACTGAATACCCTTTTTGTGAGAGCTCTTTAATGATCCTGAGCACAAGCAGCTGGCTGCCGTAATCCAGATGGGCAGTCGGCTCATCAAAGAGCACAACTTTAGGGCTTGAGACTATTGCCCTTGCTATCGCTGCCTTCTGGCGTTCGCCGCCGCTTATTTCCGTGTACGGCTTGTCGGCAAGATCCTCAATCCTAAGTTCGCTGAGCGCAGCTTGGGCGTCTTGGCGCTCACTCTTTCCCGGCTTCGAAAAAAGCCCGATCCGCGATGCGCACCCCATTAAAACATAGTCAATTACGCTATATCCAAAAGATGCAATGTATGTTTGTGGAACATATCCTGTGACAGATGCAATTTGGCGCTCATTCATTTCTTTGATATCTTTGCCGGAAAGCAAAATCGAGCCGCTTTGTGGTTTTAGCAAGCCGAGCATGCAATTAAGCAACGTACTTTTTCCTGTGCCGTTTCGCCCGAGAATAGCGACAATGTCACACTCGCCCACATTCAGGTTCAGCCTGCTTAGCACTGGTTTTTCGGATGTGGGGTATGAAAAGCATAAATCCTTGATTTCATATATCATAGCAGCGTTTCCCTTTGCTTATACAGCAGCCAACAGTAAAACGGAACGCCCAGCGCGCCTGTGAGTATGCCTACCGGCATTTCCGAGACGCTTATTGTTCGGGTGATGGTATCAGCCATAAGCATAAACAGCCCTCCCGCAAGGGCAGCAAGAGGAAGAAGCCTCCGATTGGCAGGGCCGGCCAGCAAGCGCCCGACATGGGGAATGATAAGGCCGATCCAGCCTATTGTCCCCGCGATGCAAACAGAAGCAGAGGTAAGCAGCGTAGCGCACCCAAGGGCAAGGCTGCGGACAAAGGAGACATTCGCCCCGAGCGCGCGGGCATCATTCTCGCCCATTGACAATACATCAATCCACCAAGACATTCCAAACAGCACTGCCATGGGCAGTAATACAATCGGTGCAATAACCAGCAATTCCCTTGAGCTAACATATGAGAAGCTGCCCATTGTCCAATAAATAATTGAGGCAAGCTGGCTTTCAGGATCAGCCAGATACTTTATAAAGCCCAAAACCGACGACATGGCGGCTCCGACTATCACGCCTGACATAACGAGCATTATATTGGAATTATTTCGCAGCAGTACTGGCAGGCTCATGGCAAGCAGCATAGCGGCGATGCCTCCCGCAAAGGCGAATAATGATATAAAAGCTGTATTGAGGGAGAGAAGTATGCCTATAGCCGCCCCAACCGAGGCACCGCTTGTTATACCAAGGTAATCGGGTGAAACAAGCGGGTTTCTAAACACTCCCTGGTATACCGCGCCAGATACTGACAATGCCGCGCCTACCATAACGCTTGCTAAGATTCGGGGTATGCGCAGCCTCATTACAACATTAATTGTCATCTCAGACGAGCCATCCCGCAGGCCCAGCAAAATCCTTAGGCTTTCCAGAGGGGTGACTGAGTATTTGCCCATGCACACGGCAGCAACAATGCCAGCCGCAAGCATGATGGCAAATGAAACAAGCATATATGCATATTTATTATTTTTGCCTGGGGTGCGCTTATCCATTCTAATTCGCCAAATCATATCCCAAGTATTCGCTGCTGAAGGTTTTGCCAAACATAAACATATAGTATTCGTCGATTTCGCTTTGCAGCTGCTCAGCCGAAAAATAGCTGGGATACATGCAATGCAGCATATACATCGTTCCGAGCGCGCTGCTTATCCCCGGCATATCCCACGAATCAATGCCTGCCGGGACGATATAAACGGCCTGGTTTTTAATTGCCGCCATCGCGCTCCAAGCGGGATCGCGCATAAGGGCCTGTACTGTATAATTCAGCGGCGTTGAGCTCGTGGCAAAAATAACATCAGGATTCCATTCAAATATGGTTTCCTCGCCGACATTTGCCCAATTTCGGTTGTTCTCGATGCCGGATGCTGTGCAAATGCCGCCTGCTTTTTCTATCATCCACGACTGTATCATTTCGCCGCCGGCGATTCGCCCAAGCTCCCCTCCCATCATTAGCGCCCTCACGCGTTCGCCGGGCGGAATGAGATCTACAATTTCGCTTATCATTTCGAATTTGCCGCTTAGCCAGCTACAGACTTGCTGCGCTCGCTCTTCGCGCCCAAAGTACTTGCCCATCATCACTAGCGTGTAATTAATGTCCTCATAATTCTCGACGGTTATGCACAGTACGGGAATGCCGAGTTTTCCGGCTACAGCATCAACAGTTGCAGGATCATTTGATCGATGAATTAATACACCGGGGGCAAAACTGGCAAGCGCCTCCATATCCACAGTGCCCCGGCCAACGGTTCCTGCACCAGCAAGGGCGGAATCAGCGTCTGTCCAAAATTTTGATTTTACGTTGATCGCCGACACCTGCCCTGTTAATCCCAAAGCCGTGATAAACGGAACAGCTACAGCGTACACAGAGGCAATTTTAATCGCACCAGGATTTTCAGGCGCCACCAGCACCGCCCCAGAGCCGTCAATAACGCTATCGCCGCCAGCGCCGCTGCCGGCTCCAGTTGAACAGCCGGCAGCAGAAAGCAGTATGCCTACGCACAATAATAGTGAAATATAACGCTTCATTGGCCCCTCCATCCTGCTACGGCAAGTAGTCCTGGCTTATATAGCTATCCAGCTCGCCGGAGCCTGAAACAGCTACGACAAGCTTGACAGCGTATTTGACTGACGCGCCCTGGTTCGTTTCTGCGATAACGCGAAGCGGTCCAGATGCATTGCCTGCAAGGCCGGTATAGCCTTCATGGTTCTCGGAGTCCACGAGTGGCAGCCCGTTTACTGCATACGCAAGCAAAAGCGGTTTTTTGTCGCCGCTGCCATCGTCGACGCCATATTCAAAGCCGTCCAAGTAAAAGACGCTTAAAAGGTCATTCTTATAGCCATCAGCAGCATAAACAGTAATCGAAACAGGGTTTTCGATGCCCGGAACGCTTCCGGCAAAGCGCTTTATGAACTTCCAGATATCAATTCCCTCACACTCGCCAATATCCAGTACAGCATATTTGTCCCGCACGATCAGATCAGCCATTTCCTCAAGCTGCCCGAGCGTGAAATCATGGCTCCATTCGCTGTCATCATTTATAACTGTGAGCGTTAGCCTGTAATCAAGAAAATCCTTATAGATATCGCTCATGCGATGGCCCCACAATTCGATCTCATTCGCGGTCACTTCAACTGCTGCAATGTCATCAACGATTGCCGCAGCGTCCGCAGTTTCACCAGGAATTATGAGTTTGAGCGGCCCTGCGCCATTTTGGCGCTTTGCATCATATCCGTTGCTGTCTACAGATGGCACAAGCGGGGCGCCCTCCATCGGATTATCACCGGCCTGCCCTTTGCCGTAAGCCAGCATCGCAGTTAAAGCCTCTTTGTGCGGTGATAATTGGTTAATATAATTATTCTTTTTCAATGCTGACAAGGAAAATCGGAAGCTGTTGCCGCTGGAATCATAAAATATTACATCCCCTGCGTTGCTTTTGATTCCCATTTCGATAAACAGCTCATATATAGGCAAACCGCGATAGCGCTGCTCAACAGCTTTCCCGCCATCGCCTGGCAAACAGAAATCCAGCGTTTTCGCTTTTCTTTGTCGGCTCTCAAGCTCCCTAACCGACAAGCTCTGCTCCCCGGAAAGCCCATCGCCGTAAAAGCGCACTGTGCTGAGAGCATAATTGCTGTAAGGCTCATTGATGTGGGCATAGCTGTCGGGGACGAGCTCTATATCGATCGAGGTGACGTTCAAACAGCTTATCGCGTTGCAATTTTCTGGATCAGAGCTTGGAATGAACACAGCCAATGGGCCGCCGCTATTTTCGACGATGTAGTGGCCAGGATCCGATTCCAAGCTGGGCTTTAGGGCAAGCTGATCTTTATACCCCTCGGAATCAGCGCCAAACACCATTGGCGAGCCATTCTTGGCAAAAGCTATTACAGGGGTTATCCTGTCCCTGCCAAGCTGTGTATTGTATCCGCTTCGCAGCAGATCGCTTAGATTAACTGTTGCCTTTTCGTTGCCTCCCCCAGAAAATGTTACTGTTCCGTTTGTTCCAGGCAAGCCAAGAACATCCATTAGAAAGTATTCGAGGTTGATGCCTTCGTATATCTCGCTGGCATACCCGCTGCCTGTTTCTCGCTGGTAATGATCTTTTATTCGAGCCGACTTGCTCTCTTTGGCGCTTACGCCCTCTGCGTATACTAAATCTTCAATATCTCCAACCGACATAGTGCTTCTCATGATAAGGGCGCCGTCTTCTCCTGTGACAGTGATATCAAGGCTGTCACCGGCAAGCGCTTGGTGCGCTGTATCGCTGGAATATTTATGGGTATTGTAAAGCACGTCCTTTCCTATGATAACATCCCTTAGGAATTTCACTTGGTTCGATCCGTTTGGATGGCCGTATTGGGTTTTGCCGAATACTATGCGCATTGGGCCCCCGTCGTTTGAAAGCCCTGAGAGGTAGCCTGCATCCTGTTTTGAAATGGTATACGGATACCGGTTCACGCCGAATGCCATCAGCACCGGATACCCTGTTCGCACAAGGTCGGCATTGGTTGGGGCGTAGCTGCCATCGCCTGGGTCGATAGCATTTTTAATATAAAATCCGAATGTATCAGGATATGAAAGCGCATCAACAGAAAAGCTCTCCGGTGCAAAGAATCCGTCATCTGCTACAAACCTGGCTAAAGTCGTGCGAGACGCAGCGAGCCCCATGCTTTCTGCATCGCTCATGCCCAGATACAATAAAAGCTTGTAAAGATCAAGGCCTTCATATTCGTTTACATACCAATACGCGTTGTTAGCCAGGCTGTACTCATCCAAGTAGCCCATCCCGCCTTGCACAAGCTTGCCGTCGCTTGAATAGTTTGCATGGCTTTCCAACTGCTGTACGGTAAAATCCATTTCACAGCCGAGCGCTTCGCCCCTAAAGGTTATGATGTAGTCTGTATACTTGCTGGTAGAGTATTCATGGCTGCCAGCGCCTGTATGCTTAAAGCCGGGCTCTTCTTCTTCAGATATGTATATATAGGCTACATTGGTAAAAGTATTTCTTTTTGCATCGGAAGCATTCATGCCGTATACGAGCTTTAAGCACCCGTCAGCGTTGCCAAGCTCGCTGATATAGCCTTCAGAATGCTCATTCGGGTTCGCGGCATCGAAGACAAAAGGCGCGGCAAACTTTTCGTCAAGCGTGCCAACGCCGTATGCGAGCAGGTATGGCTTGCCTTTATTGTGCGCTGAAGCAATCTCATCGATAGATATGCTTGCGATTGTTTCCCGGCTGCTGTTTTTAAGAAGAACTTTGCTGGCTTTATCTGTCAATATGATGCCTTTGTCGCCGTTAGCCATTCCGGTTAAGAGGCAATACAGCTCAAGGCCTTCGTATATGCGCTCGCCGCTGGAGTCTTTATAAACGCCGCGAAACAAGCCATCATTTCGGTTTTCCATTTCGCGCATCGAAAGCGGCACGCTGGATGCTACAGCTGGCCCTTCAACAGTCACAGTTGCGCCGGTAATGGCGTCAACATTGTAGGGCAGCTTATCTGATGTGTTAATCCCGCCGTTGGTTATATGCTTGTATGGGCTAAGCGAAAAATCTATATTCGCAAAATCCGGAATGCGGCCTGGCGCTTTTTGGAATATAACAAACACTGCTATAGCCACAATCAGCACAGTGGCAGCAATAATCAGCGACTTCCGGCTGGGTAATTTATTATTTTTAATTTTGCTCACTCCTTTATTGATGGCAACAAATAAAATACACCCTATATTTGTTCGTAAACAAATGCAAAGGGCGACAAATAAAACGCTTGAAACAAGCGCTGTTTGGCTAATCCCCTTTACACAATGGAAGGCAATCCCGTTTCCAGGTTTACCCTAGCATCTTGATCCCGTGGCTTGTGCTGTAGGGATGGCAGATCGGAGACGATTATTATATATTTTATAGCATGTTTGACTTGTTTTTGTCAAACTGAATTTGCTGAAGAGGAATTTTGTAATGTTAGGCCAGCGACAAATGGGAAGCTGCAGGGTGCCTGGCTGCTTTTGTTTGCATCAAGCGGTTTTGGCTGCGAAGGCTGTTTGGCAGCACAGCAAATAGAAAAGCTGTTTTATTTTTGAGCGCATGTAAGCGCCAATAAGCTGGCAGGCATCGAAAAGCTAATTTGCGCATTGCATAAGGCAATATTGCATAAAGCCCCTAATAATTTGAAAATATTGTGCAATATAACAATTATTAACTTAATATAGCGAATTCAGGCAAAAAGTTTGGCATTACCTGAACATTCACTGTTCATTATTTCTTTTTTTTGGGGCTTTTCATCAGCTTTATTAGGCTATAGCGATATAGCACTAAATAATACAAGTTAGTTACATCTATTTATTGCCAAATAACGAAAATGTTATGAAAAATGGATTAAGAAGGCGTTAATGGCTGCATATGACAAATTCGGCAATGTATAATTAGGCTGCACATATTAATGTTGTTATAAATTGGTGGCAATTAATCAAATCCACCGAGTTTTTATAACATATAGGCGCCAAAACCAGGGCGCAATGCTTATTCGTGGCGAAAGCCACAGAAAGGGAGCCTTTCGGCTGCCAGCGTTCTTTATGAATCTTGGCAGTGCGATCCGTGCGGTATAAAGTTTTAATGAAAAATAATGTTGCACTCGTTTTAGCTGCCATGATCATTTTGGCGGCATCAGGCAGCGCGTATGCTGCAGATCCGATATATATATCCAGCACAGGCTCAAGCCGAATTAGCGCTGGCTCATTTTCATCATCTTCTGAAGACATAAAAAAATTCGCCGGCAAGAATATAGGCCAAACCTCAATGGGATCATGGTTTGAGTACTCTCTCAGGGTATCAAAAACCGGTATATACCGCTTTAGCATAATAAGCAAATCAAGCCAGGCAATAGTGGGCGCTTTCGTAACTGCCCTTAATGGCTACGCAGACCCCACGCATACACTGAGCCTTGAAGAATCCCCAAATGCATTCAGCGCAAGCAATGCAGTCGAAATAACGCTATTTGAAGGGCTGAATTCATTGCGTTTTCAGTCATCAGCTGTAGCAAGCGCTGAGATAGAGGCTGTTATAGCTGAGGCGGTTTTGGGCAGCGGAGAAACTGTTGTCGAGCTTGTGTCTGAAACGCCGGAGCGGATAGCATATGGAGAAAAAGCAAAGTTCACATGCACCGTATCTGTCTCCGGGCAGCCGGCAAGCGGAAGCATAGCCTTCATGCTGGACGGGCAAAGAACCTCAAGCATTGAATTGGACGGGCAAGGCAGGGCCAGCCATACATACAGCGCGCTTAACGCGGGCCAGCATATAGTAGCGGCGATTTATGATGCAAATGGAACAAACCAATATACCCAAAGCAATGCCTTAACCTTGATTGTGAACAAGATAACTGCTGTTCCAACCGACAGCTATCCTGAGCTAAGCGCAATATACGGGCAAAAGCTATCAGACATTAAGCTTAAGGATGGCTATAGATGGGAAAACCCTAACCAGACTGTAGGCAACGCCAGCGAATCGCCTAATTCTTTTATATGCCTGTTTTCCCCGGACGAGCAAAACTACAGCGACTATGTGTTTGAGGCGAGCGTTAGGGTTTCCAAGCGGGAAATAACGATAAAGGCTGTTGACAAAGAAAAAGTGGTTGGCACTGAAGATCCAAAGCTTGATCTTGATGTTACCGAAGGGATCATACTGCCAGGGGACTACATAGCAGGCACGCTTAAGCACAATGGAAGCAAGGTTGGCGTGTATGAGATTATTGAAGGCGAAAAGCTGTATAACTCTAACTACGAAATCGAATTTGTGCCCGGGAAGATAGAAATAAAGCCAACAGAGAGCATGAAAGCAGTGCTTGACGGGATAAGCGCAACAAAGCCCATAGCCGGCTCTGAAGACGCTGACAGTTTTGGAACCGTTTATACCAAGTATCTGTCGCTGACAGACAATGAAACAGCCTGCCTGCCGGATGAAACGCAAAGGCAGCTCGATACGCGCATTAGCGAGGCCAAAAGAGCAAACCATGACAATAGCAGTGCAGCTGTTGATTCGAGCAGCCTGCCATGGTATGTAAGAATAACTGCAACTGACGCCAAAGATCGCATCAAGGAGAAATTTCAGTCCCAGTCAGGCTCGCTGCTTGGCCTTTTAAATATTGAGCTTACCAACACTCTGGATTTAAAGCCATATAGCCTAGATGGCGAAAAGATAGCTGTAACCCTAAAAAACTTAGACAAGTCAATAGACGGCGACATAGTGCTCGCGCATGAAGCGCTCAATGGCACTTTGGAATATATAAAGGCAAAAGCAGAGAATGGCCAGGTGCAATTCGAAACCGCAAGCTTTAGCCTGTATGCACTCGCCCGCAGAGAAGAGGATTTTCACGAAATAAACATGCAGGCAATGATGAACACAACCCGCGCACGCCTCAGATGGCTGCCATTCTTTTGCCTGTTTATGGTTATCGGCTTGCCTCTGGCGCTAAGAAAGCAAGAAAAGCCAAGCCAAGAAAAAAGGCCAAAGGCACAAAAAAGCATGCCGGCAGCAAGCAAAGCAGCGCCGGACAAAGCAAGAGCGCAAAGCCCAAATGCCGCGGCAAAACTCATACGCACTTTCAAGATGATGCCTAAACAGCATCAAGCAGCGCAAAACAGCAAAAGCCAAGTTCCAAAAGCTTAATCTCCGCAATTTGCGCCTATTCTTGACCCATATATTGGCTTTGGGTGTATTCGTATTCCTGCCGTCAGAAATCATGCAAAAGCTGTTTGCAGCTTGCTTTGTGTTAGGCGATCTATGATCTAGAATGCCTAAAGCAACCCTGCCCGTTGCCACAGCCATGCAAATGTGCACTAAAACGCCGAGGCTGGCGCGATCAATATAGCCGGGCCTTGTGTATTTTTTCTGCAAATATTGCCAGTTTTTGTTGTTGAGCCGTAATGCTTCCCATATAAAAAGCCCCCGACAATGTGTTGTCTCCGTATACTTGGAGGCACGCGCCAAGGGGCGGTTTAGCGTTTCTATGCTTTATAGTATATGCAAGAGCATAAAAGAGTCAACAATGCAGTTGCCAACAATAGCGAACAAAATAAAAAGCGCCTGTTATCTCTAGTAGGCGCTTTAATTGCTGTTACACAGTTTTTAATGGCCAATAAACTTCAGCCTAGCTTAGCTCCTCTTCGCTGCCCTCTGGGAGGATATTCAAAAAGCTTACATCTATTGTAGCAGCTTTTGATATTTCCTTGCTTATATCTTCCATTATGATCGAAAATGATGCTTGCGCTGCCAAAAAATCATTTATATCTTTAATGGAGACTATTGTCGAATATAGTGAATTGAAGCTGGCTATCATTTCTTCTGTTGGCTCCTGCCCTAGCATGTTGGCTGTAGACAGCTGCATCTGGGCAGTGACAAAACTCTTAAGCATCTGAGAGTGAAGCTCATTGGAATCCACTTTCTCAGCTGTATTTTTGTACTCAATAAATTCTCTTGATTGGGCTATCGCTCTTGTAAGCTCGTTTAGCTTATCGTAAACATTCATTTGAAACCTTCATATATAGTTTTGTATGCAAAATGCTTTTCTTTCCAAGGCTATATAGCGTTAGCGTGGATTTGCCTATATAGCGCGCACCTTGTTGCCTGTCTTTGACGGGTACATAAGAATCGGCAAGATAACAGGCTTTCTCTTTGTTGTGTCAAACAGGAACTTTTCCAGCTCATACTTTACATCATTCTTGATGGAGTTATAGTCTGAGTAGTTTCGCCTGTGGTTTGCAATTGTTCTCTCGCAGAGCGCTTTCGCATCGCGCATGAGCGCTTCGCTCTCCTTCATATACACAAAGCCGCGCGAGACAATGTCAGGGCCGCTAATTATGCCCGTTTCATCTATGGCTGCAACTACAATCAGAAGGCCGTCTTGGCTGAGCCGCTTCCTATCCTTCAAAACAACATTCCCAACATCGCCAACCCCTAAGCCGTCAATGAGCACTATTCCGGCCGGCGCTGTGCCGACCACTGCAGATTTTTCTTTGCTGACTTCAAGTATATCGCCATTCTTCAGAATGAAAATGCGCTCTGCCTCTTTTCCAAGGCTTGCCGCAAGCTTTGCATTCGATGCCAGCATATTGTACTCACCGTGGCAAGGCATATAGTAAGCCGGGTTGAGAAGAGTAATCAGAAGCTTTATCTCTTCCTGGCACCCATGGCCAGAGACATGCACGTTTCCGGATCCCTGGTATATAACCTCTGCGCCAAGCTTCATTATCTCGCTTATAATGTTAGCTACAGCCTTTTCATTTCCAGGAATCGGAGAAGCCGATATGATGACAAAGTCATCTTCATTTATCGTCAGCTGCCTGTGCTCGCCGTACGCCATTCTTGAAAGAGCGCTCATAGGCTCTCCTTGCGAGCCTGTTGTTATTAGCACTATCTGTTCCGGCTGGTATTTTGGCAGATCCTTTATATCCACCAGAATGCTGTCCTTAAACTTTAAATACCTTAGCTCCTTGGCTACAGATATTACATTCGTCATGCTTCTGCCGCTCACTACAACCTTTCGGCGGTGTGCCCGGGCAGTATCAAATATCTGTTGAATTCTATGAATGCTTGTAGAGAATGTTGCTATGACTATTCGCTTTTTGATGTTGGCGAAAAGGTTTGCAAACTCTTCGCCTACTACCTTTTCAGAAAGGCTGTAACCCTTTTTTGCAGCATTGGTGCTGTCGCAGATGAGCAGGTCGACGCCTTCTTTTCCAATCTCAGCTATCCTTGGCAGGTCTACGACATGGCCGTCAATGGGCGTAAGGTCGAATTTGAAGTCGCCAGTGAGAAAAATGCTCCCGCCTTTGCAGCGAATATAAAAAGCTGCACTGTCAGCAATCGAATGGTTTGTCACGACAAATTCCACACTGAACCCTTTTACGTTTATTGTGGAATGGTAGCCTACAACATTCAGGTTGGCCTTCTTGTCAAGGTTATGCTCAGTAAGCCTTCTTCGAATAAGCCCTATAGTTAGCTTAGTTCCATAGACCGGAACTTTTGGAAATTTTTGCAGAAAATAGGGTATACCGCCTATATGGTCCTCGTGGCCATGTGTTATGAACAGCCCCCTTATGCGGTTTTCCTTGCCTTCCAGATATGTGAAGTCCGGCATTACCAAGTCAACGCCAAACATATCTATGTCAGGAAATTTTATTCCACAGTCTAGGATAATCATATCGTCTTCGCATTCAATGACTGTGCAGTTTTTGCCTATTTCTTCAAGGCCGCCAAGAGCTATTACCCTGAAATTCTTCTGATCGCTTGCTTTCTTTTTGCTCTTGTTTTGCTCATTGGCCTGTTTCGTTTTTGTGTTTTGGGTTGCTGGAGCGGTTTTGGTATTTTTCTGCGTTGATGCAGTGGCGCCTGTTGCCTTAGTTTTCAAAGTAATACTTGCTCACCTTGTCAAATTCGACATCATCTGAAACTTCGACGAGAAGCATCTCTCCGTCATCGCCCTCGTCCAGCCTAAACAGAAGGGCGTCTTCACTTTCCTCGTCTTCGCAAAGCACAAGGTACTTAGCGCCTTCAAATTCAAACTCGTCATCCACCATAAATTCTATTTCTTCGTTGTTTTCGCCTATCAGTACAATTTTATTGTCATCCATTAGCTTTACAACCCCCTTAATTATTCTTTCATTTCTTTTATTTTTAACGCTTCTCATTTCCAGGTAACTCTGCAGTATTACCTGAGCTGAGAGCATATCGATAACATTTTTTTGGTCTCTTTCCGAGACATTGCCAGATTGCATTATCCTTTGGGCTTGCTTTGTGGAAAAGCGCTCATCGAATAATTCCACTTCACAGTTTAGCTGCTTTGAAATCGCCTCTGCTTTGCTTTTGACAGACTTCGCTTGCTTGCCTTCCTTGCCGGATGTCTCTATTGGATAGCCAATAACAATCTTTGTAGCGCTGTATTTTTCGAGCAGCTTGCCGATCTCATCAATATAGTGAGGCTTCGCCTGAATCGTGGCAACAGCTTGCGCTGTAATTCCGAAGGGATCGCTTACAGCAGCCCCTATGCGCGCTCCACCCAGGTCAAGGCACAAAATGCGCTCTTTTAGCTCATAACTCATATACTGGCCTTATTCGCAATTATTTTAAGCGCCATTTGCTCACAGGCGCTTGAGCAGTAGCCGCATGTCAGGCATTTTTCTGTTTCGCATACTGCTTTGCCTTCAAAAATGCTCAGCGCGCCGGATGCGCATCGTGATATGCACTCGCTGCATCCTGTGCACCATTCTTCAATAACAAGCCTTTTGGGGCTTTGGCCCAATGAGCCAAAGCTTTCGCTGAAGCTGCCTGTTTCAAAGAAATGCGCATTTTCGTTTACTTCCTGCTCGCTTGACATGCCTATGACAATGCAGTCTGCTTGAGAGAGCCCTTGCGCATATTCAAAGCACTCCCTCGCATCTTTATATAGATTCCCGCCGCCTAGCGCTTTAATGACGGCTACCCCTTTGCCGCACTGCTTTGCCAGCGTAAGCGAAGCTTCCATTGCCTCGCGCCCGCCATTAATTATTCCCAGGCCCCTGCTGTTGCAAACAGCCTCTATGATCTGAAGCTGCGGATGCAATGCAGCGCTGTGTGCGCAAACAGCGCTATGGGTAGATATTCCTACCGCTTTTATATAGCCTTTTTGCGCCATCCGTGAATAAAAGCTGAGCGCAGCTTCATGCCCTCTGATATTTTCAGAGCTTTCCATCTCATGCAGCAGCATAATGTCAACATAATCCCTGCCCGTTTTCCTTAGGCACTCAGAAAAAGCTTCATTGGCGCTCTTTTGGTCGTATGCATACGATTTAGTGCATAAGACAAAATCCTTATAGCCAGCTTTTACAGCATATGCAATATGATCATATGTTTCATAAAACTGGGCCGTGTCAATAAAGCTGATCCCTTTCTCAAGAGCATGGATTATCAGCTTCCCTCCTTGGGGCGGGCTTAATTTATGCTGCATATAGCTTAACCCTAAGCATCCGAAGCCCAGCCTGCTAGTTATGATGCCGCTTGAGCCTAGAGGGAGTTTGTGCATATGGGAAATTCCACCTTGTTTGCTATATAGCATATAAAAAATGCAAGCAGCCAATAGGCTCTTGCGTTTTTGGGCCTACATTTGTGCAAGTCTAGCAGCGTGTTATATATCAGCTTTTCCTGCCAGGAGCGCTATTTAAGCGCTCACAGCATTTTTAGTCATTAACAGTTTTTTGTACCAGATAATACGAAACAATTTCTTCCAAAAGCTCATCTCTATCCAGCCGCTTTATCTGGGAACGGGCATCATTGTGCGATGTTATATATGTCGGATCGCCACTCATGATATAGCCAACAATCTGGTTTACCGGATTATAGCCTTTTTCCTTGAGCGCTTTTTTGACGTTTGACATAGTTTGGGTAATTAAAATGCTGCGTTCTGTCTCTATGTCAAATTTTACAGTGTCTTGTGTTTCTGTCTCATATTTATTATCCATTTTATATCCTCGCGAACCCTTCCATGATCTATATGGCTGGATCTTCGCTACTAGCAGCAATACCATTGCTTTGGGCACATCTGCGTTCATTATTGCCCGAATATGCCTTTGATAGCAGCCATTATGTGGCTATATTAATTCAGCGCTTTTTACTAGTCTACACGATGAAGCTTTTTTTTTCAATAGTTAACTCTTTGCTGACTATTGCAGCATTTTCAGATTTATTTCAATGAAGCAAACTGATCATCCATAAATTGCTTTGCATTCTCAAGCGCCTGCTGCGCCTTCGAAGCGTCTCTTAAGCCGCCTTGGGCGAGCGAAGGCGTGCCGCCGCCTGAAGATCCCACAGACTCCGCAACCTTCTTTATGAACGAGCCACAGTTAAAGCCGCTCTCAATGGCGCTCGCTGTGGCCATGCACACCATGCTGGCGCGGCCATCCAGCTCAGAAACCAGGAACAGCGCGCACTCGCCGAGCTTGCCTTTGAGCTTGTCTCCCAAATCCCTTAATTCGCTCACGCCCATTTGCGGCGCGCTTGCTGCCAGAGTGCTAATGCCATTATACGAAACCTTGCTTTGGGCGATGCTGCTTGCCAGATCCTCGCTCTCGCTTGATTGGTACTGGGCTATTTGCCTTTCAAGCTGCTTTGAGCGATCAAGCACTTCTGCAATCCGATCTACAAGCTGCTCAGGCGCAGACTTGAGCAGTGCAGACGCTTGAGCGAGCTTTTCTTCCATATCGTTTGCCCAGCTTGTATACCGCGTTCCTGTAATGGCTTCAATGCGCCTGACGCCCTGTGCAATGCCAGCCTCAGAGACTATTTTAAAGCCCCCTGCAAACCCGGTATTTCCCAAATGGCACCCGCCGCAAAGCTCTATTGAAAAGTCGCCTATCCTTACGACTCGAACTGTATCGCCATATTTTTCGCCAAAAAGCATGGTTGCCCCAAGGCTCGCAGCTTCTTGGTATGATGCTTCGAAAATATCAACAGGCATGCATTCATAAATGGCGCTGTTTACTATTTCTTCTATTTGTGCAATCTCGCTTGTTGACAGCTTCTCATAATGGGAGAAGTCAAAGCGCAGCCTTTGGGCAGAAACTTCGCTGCCAGCCTGGTTAACATGGGCTCCAAGAACGCTTCTAAGCGCTTTATGAAGCAAATGCGTGCTTGTATGGTTGCGCTGTATGTCCATGCGCCGGTTAAAGTCTATTTCCAAAACGGCCGATTGGCCTTGCTTAAGCTCCCCGTTGCTGACGCTGACAGAGTGGGCATATTTGTCGCCAACCAGATAGGTGTCAGTTACTGTGCACTCAAATGATTCCCCGCGCGCAGTTCCCGTATCGCCGATCTGGCCGCCGCTTCTGGCATAAAACGGTGTGGCATCGAAAAATACTATGCCGCTTTCGCCTTCTGAGAGAGATTCTGCCAGCTCGCCATCTATGGCTATTGCAACGACGCTTGCCTGTACAGAGCTCTGGGCATAGCCTACAAATGAAGTAGGGCTAATTGTTGAAGCAATTTCTTCCAGCCTGTCCATCCAGCCATCTGCCTGGCCAACGCTGCGGGCTTTCCTGGAACGCTCCTTTTGCTCAAGAAGAGCAGCTTGGAAACCTTCTATTTCAATGCTCAGATTGAGCTCGGATGCGAGTTCGTCTGTTAGCTCATACGGGAAGCCATAGGTATCATACAGCACAAATGCATCACGGCCAGAGATAAGAAGGCTGTTGCTGTCCAGGCTTCTTTGGGCAACCTCATTGAACTTTGCTATGCCAGAGGCAATTGTTTCCCCGAATTTTTGCTCTTCTATGCCTATTATCTTTAAGATTGCTTCCTTCTGGGTTAACAGGTTCGGATACGCAGAGCTTGAGGCCTCGATTGCCTTTTCGGCTACGCTGCCAAGAAAATCACCGCTTATTCCCAGCAGCATTCCATGCCTGATCGCTCTTCTAATAAGCCTTCTTAAAACGTATCCCCTGCCCTCATTAGAAGGCAGCACACCGTCTGAGAGCATAAAAGCTGTGCTTCTGATGTGGTCAGTTATAACTCTTATAGACACATCTTTGGCCGGGTCAAGCCCATAATCAACGCCTGCTATTTCGCAAATGTAATCCAGTATATAGCGAATAGTGTCAACCTCGAATAGATTGTCAACTCCCTGGCAGAATACTGCCAAGCGCTCCAGGCCCATTCCTGTATCAATATTCGGGTTGGCCAAGGGGTTGTAGTTGCCCATATCGTCTTTGTTGAATTGGGTGAAAACAAGGTTCCACACCTCTACATACCTGTCGCAGTCACAGCCAACGCCGCAGCCCTCTTTTCCGCAGGAATACTTTTCGCCGCGGTCTACATAGATTTCGGAGCAAGGCCCGCAGGGCCCTGTGCCGATTTCCCAAAAGTTGTCTTCAGCGCCCATGCGCACTATCCGGCTTGGATCAAGGCCGACCTCTGATTGCCATAGCTGTGCGGCTTCGTCATCATCTTCATATACGGTCACATACAACAAATCCTTCGGGATCTCAAGCACATCTGTAAGAAAATCCCAAGACCAGCGTATGGCTTCTTTTTTGAAATAGTCGCCGAACGAAAAATTGCCGAGCATTTCAAAAAAAGTGCCATGCCTGGCAGTCTTGCCTACATTCTCAATATCTGGTGTGCGTATGCATTTTTGGCATGTTGTAACGCGTTTGCGGGGCGGCGTTTCCTGGCCGGTAAAGTATGGCTTAAGCGGGGCCATGCCAGAATTTATCAGCAGTAGGCTTTTATCGCCTTTTGGTATAAGCGAAAAGCTTTCAAGGCGCAAATGGCCCTGCTCTTCAAAGTAGGATAGGAATTTTTCCCTTAATTCATTAAGCCCGTATGGTTTCATCATTGTTGCGCGAAGAGCGCTTCCTCCTTATAAAGCGAGCGCTTAGCTCCCTAGAAGCTCTTTTGCCAGCCCATTTATTCTCTTTCCATCTGCAACACCCTTAAGCTGCTGGGTTGCTGCTTTCATTACTATGCCCAAATCTTTTGCGCTGCTTGCGCCAGTCTCGTTAATTATTGCCTCAATTTCCTGCCTTAGCTGATCGTCAGTAAGCTGCTGTGGAATGTATTCTCCAAGAAGGCTAATCTCTTTTTGGGTGGTTTCCACCAAGTCCTGCCGCCCGGCTTTTTCAAAGCTCTCCAGGGAGTCTTTGCGCTGTTTAAGCTGCTTGGCAGCAATCGCGGCTATGCCTTCCTCTGTTATTTCCTCTTTAGTGTCTTTTTCATATTGAAGGATTGCAGCGCGCAATAATGTGACAACATTCTTTTGAATGGTGTTCTTTGAGGCCATAGCTTCCTTTAGCTGCTGTTTGAGCAATTCTTTCGTTGCCATTTTCTCTGCCATATGGTATTCCTTCGCATGCTGCACATGCCTTCGCGTTTTGCGCGGCTAAATTTTGCCTTAATAAAAAAGCTTCCGGCGCAATAAAAACATTTACCGGAAGCATTTTTGTTGCTTTTGCTGGCTGTTACAGCTGCTTGCCAAAAAATTTATCGTTTATTCTTCTTTTTTCTTGCTGCTTCCGCTTTCTTTTTTCTCTTAACACTCGGCTTTTCGTAATGCTCGCGTTTGCGTATTTCTGACATTATGCCTGCCAAGGCTGTTTTTTTCTTAAAGCGCTTCAAGACGCTCTCAAGAGACTCATTCTCTCGAACTCTTACTTCAGACATATCCAACCCTCCTCTCTCAAATGAGGTTTTGTATATGGTTTCATCAGCCGGGAGGCCAGCCTAAGCTTCTGCCGCCAAGCAGGTGAAAATGCAAATGGCCCACTGATTGGCCGCCATCTTCCCCGCAGTTCATAACCAGCCTAAAGCCTGTATCTGATAAAGCCAGATCTCTGGCCAGCTTTGCAGCTATAAAATGCAAATGGGCAACAATCCCGTCGCCTTCAGCGACTTCAAATAAATCGCTGTAGTGCTTTTTTGGCACTATCACAACATGGGCAGGCGCTTGGGGATTAATGTCTTTGAAGGCCAAAGCCTCGCTGTCTTCGAATAATACAGTTGATGGCAGCTCTTTATTAATGATCTTGCAAAAGATGCAATTTTCATCCATTATTTTATTCTAGCCTTGCTCTTATTCGCACTCATATTCCGAGTGCAAACTATTATATCACAAAACATGCATAAATACTATGCTCAGCCAATAATCTCAATTAATTCTGCGTTCAGCATGCTTTCATTATTACCATATATCTTTGCTTTTACTATTTTGCCAATTATATCGGAACCGGATGGAACAAGCGCCCTCAAATAATTTCTAGTATAGCCTTCGTAAACTCCCGGAGCGCTTTCCCGCTCGGGCAATATCTCGGCGCTCGAGCCGATATGCTTTTCAAGCTCGCGGGCAGCAACTCTGTTTGCGAATTCTGAAAGCTCTGCTGCTCTTTTCCTTTTCTCGGCATTGGCCAGCTGGCCTTGCATTAAGGCAGCAGGAGTGCCGGTTTTCGGCGAAAACGGAAAAATATGAGTGTGCACCAGGCCCGTTTGAGCTATCGCCTCTTTTGTAAGGGCAAAATCCTCATCGCTTTCGGAAGGAAAGCCTACTATAACATCAGCTGTAAATGCTGCAGTCGGGAAATAGCTTTTAGCCAGTGCCACTGCGCCAATAATGCTGCGCAAGCCATAATCGCGGTTCATAAGTTTGAGGATGCGATCAGAGCCGCTTTGAAGGGATATATGAAAGTGCTCGCAGAAAGCGCTTGCTTTTGAGAGCTCTCCAAGAGTTTCTTCATTTATTGCCAAAGGATCAAGCGAGCCGATTCTTAGCCTTTCAATGCCGCTAGCCTGCGCTACCTGCCTTGCTAGGCTGCCTATGCCTGAATCGTGCTTGGCAAGATTAATGCCGGTTAAGACAATTTCCCTATAGCCTTCAGACTTTATGCGCAGTGCCTGCGCAACTGCTTCATCTGCGCTTACGCTGATCGGGTTGCCTCTGGCAATATATATTGAGCAGTATGAGCATGCATTGTCGCAGCCATCCTGGACTTTTAGGATCTTGCGCACTTTATGGCCCGTTTTCTGCTCTCTTTGGCCTGAAGCAGCCTGGCCCAGAATTGATGAAAGCAGCTGAGCAATTAAATGCTGGCTCTTAATGCCGACAGCATAGTCGGCGCCAAAGCTTTTTAAGCTGTCCCCTTTTAGCTGGGCATAGCAGCCGGTTGCAATAATTACCGCATCTTTGTGATCAGCGCGGGCTTTGCGAATTGCCTGGCGGCATTTTCGCTCGCTTTCGTTGGTCACAGCGCATGTATTAATGATTATTGCGCTTGGCTCGCCATCCGGCTGAACAGTAAATCCGGCTTTTGACAGGCTGGCCGCTATGGCCTCAGAGTCGCTTTGGTTAGTTTTGCACCCGAGAGTTACTATCTTTGCTATCAACTTGCTTTTTTGCCTGCCCCTTTTAGAGCTGAGCTAACAGACTTTTCCTGCTTATTATATATGCGCACAAAATTTGGTATGTGCTTAATAATCATTACCACAGCAATAGCTGCAAATATAAGGCTCGCCCAGCAAGCCTTATATTTGGCGTATACCATAACAAAGCAGCAAATGCATACAGCTGCTGTGCCAATCGGCAAATAATCTGTAACTGCGCTTACAATAACCAGAGTAATAAACGCTATAAGGCCAAACCAAAAGCCGATCCCCAGTGACACGCCAATAATAGTGGCAAGGCCTTTGCCGCCCCTAAAGCCTAAATAGAAAGGGTATATATGGCCGACAATTGCAAACAGGCCGCATAAAGCCTGCATATTTACATCAATGCCAAACATCAAGCTTGAAATGCTGACAGCTATAAGGCCCTTTAGCATGTCGCATACTGCAGTAATAACGCCTGCCATAATTCCAAGCTCATTAAATGCATTGGTTGCGCCGGCATTGTTTGTGCCTAAGTCCCTAATGTCAACTTTCTTGATAATCTTGCCGAGAAAGTAAGAAAAGCTTATACTGCCCAGAAGGTATGATGCCAATAGTGCAATAAGTATTCTTCGCATATAGTTTCACCATGCAGCCGCTGGCGTGCCATCTATAGCCTGATGCTCTCAACATCCCTTGCTATCTGGCTTATAAGCTCGCCAACACTGCCAAACTTCATTTCCGGACGGATCATTTTAGCCAGCTCAACTTTTGCGCTTTGGCCATACAGATCGCCTTCATAATCTAGTATATGTGTTTCAACTGAAAATTTACCATCCCCAAAAGTCGGCCTGTTGCCTATGTTTGTTATGGAGTGGTAGGTGCCTTCGCTAATCGTTGTATATGATTCATACACCCCCCATTTCGGGACTATAAGGTGCGGGGGTATATAAATGTTTATCGTAGGAAACCCCAGCTGCCTTCCCATATGGCGGCCATGCTCAATTATTCCGCTGTAGCAAAACCTTCTGCTCAGCAGCTTATTAGCCTTCTGGATATCGCCTGAGGCAAGGCACTGGCGGATAAGCGATGAGGAAACAAGCTCGCTGCCTTCATAAACAGGGCCGACGATGTCACATTTGATGCCAAGATCAATGCACAGCGCCTCCAGCGCTGCGCTGTCTGTTTGCGGCGCTTTGCCCATTCGGAAGTTAAAGCCGCTTATAAGCCTTTCGATGCCAAAAGGGGCTACCGCCTTTAGGATAAATTCATCAGCGCTCATATTCATAACTTCATCGTTAAAATCAAATACAAAGAGATAGTCGACGCCTAATGCTTCAATTGCGCTGATCTTGCTGTCTAAATCCATCAGCTGGCTGGCTTCCCTTGTTTTTTTTACAAATTCTGCCGGGGAATTAGCGAATGTTATGGCTGCGCTGGGGGGCCCGTACGCTACAGCTTTGCCAATCACCTTTTGGTGGGCAATATGCACACCGTCGAAAAAGCCAATAGCTGCATTTGCTCCATGCGCTTCGCGTGTTGGCGAATCAAAGCTTCTGATTATTTTCATCTGCCTTCGTAAGCCTGCTTTATAAAACAAGCATGTGCCTTTCTGGGTTCATAGGTTTGGATGGTTTGCTATAGGGCAAATCTTGCCCTCTTTTATCATCGCGATGCCGGCAAGCTTGCCATTAAACTCAAGCGCTGCCTTCTTTCCCTCATAAGCGCTGGCATATGCTGGCGCCCAGTTCCAGTTGCCACGGCTTGTCTTTTCATACATAGCCTCGGTAAGCGATATTTGAGGCATATGCGAAAGAGCGCACAGCGGGTCAATTACCGTGCTGTGAAAATCCCCGATTTGGGCTGCAAGCTCGAGAGCCTCAAACCCGACAGAATCATCAAGCGAGAACTGCCCGCTTCTGGTTCTTGTAAGGTTGCCCATAACAGCATATTGGCCAAGCGCCTCGCCGATGTCTTTGCATAGGGATCTGATATAGGTGCCTTTTGAGCATTCCACTCGCAGCGTAGCGCTTTGCGGCAGGCATTCCGAGACCATCTCGATTTTTGAAATAGTAATGGGGCGGCTTTCGTGCTCTAATGCGATGCCTTCCCGTGCGTATTTGTATGAGGCCTTTCCGGCTACCTTAATAGCGGCATATGCTGGAGGCTTTTGCATAGATTCGCCGAGGAAGCTCTTTAAGGCGGCCTCGAGTTCATCAGCGCTTACGCCTGAGGCTGTGCTTTTGGCAGTTTCGCTTCCCCAAATGTCAAGGGTGTCTGTCATGGCGCCGAAGTGTATATCTGCAATATATTCTTTGCCCTGGTTTAGGAACTCGCTGCTAATGCGGGTAGCGAAGCCAAGCGCAACTACCAGCACGCCCTGTGCCATAGGGTCAAGAGTTCCGCAGTGGCCGCTCTTTTTGGAGCCGGTGATCTTTTTCACTCTGCTGCACGCTGCAAAGCTGCTTATGCCCGCAGGCTTGTTAAGTATAACTATTCCGTCCATATGCCTTCCAAGGTCCCGATTATAGCCTGCTTTACCTGGGCAATGCTGCCAGCCTGCATGTTGAAGCCGGCTGAGCGCTGGTGCCCGCCTCCGCCAAATTTTTTTGCTATTGTAGAAATGTCAAGGCTGTCTATGGCGCTGCGCATGGACACTTTGTATTCGCTATCGCCTACTTGCTTGATAAAGGCTGAAAATACACACCCCTTTACGTTTCTGACTATATCAATTATGCCTTCGGTGTCTGATGTCTGCAAAAGGTCGTTTTCCTTTGTGAGGCTGAGTATTCCGAGCTTGCCCCCGTAAAAAAATTCGAGGCTGTCAATAGCTGTTTTAGTCAGCATTAGGCGATCAAGCGTATATGAATCTGCATATTCTGAGATTGCGCTAAAGCTGCTTGAATACCCGTACAGCTCGGCCATTATCATATGGGTTTTTGCTGTAGTGTTGGAGTAGCGAAAATAGCCTGTATCGCTTGACAGCGATAGAAACAGGGCATTTGCCGACTCGGTGGACAAGGGCGCCCCAAGCAGTTTTATAAGATCATAAAGTATTTCGCCGGTTGCAGCAGCATTAGAGTCGATATATGCTTCATCGCCATAGCCTCCATTGGAGAGATGGTGATCAAGCACAATTACTCGGCCGCATTTGCCTAGAAGGCTTTCATTTGCAATAAAATCGCTTGTAGAACAGTCAAGAACCAAAGCCGCACTGTAGCTGCCGCCAATTTCCTCGCCAAAACAGTCGCCTTCTGCAAAAAGAGAGTATAAGCCTGCAGTGTCTTTCTCGATAGCATAGCTTACCTTCTTTCCAAGGCTTTTGAGAGCCAAACCAGCGCACACTGCGCTGCCAATAGCGTCTCCATCAGGGTTTTTGTGGGAGAAAATGAGAATGGACGGCTGCTCCATTAGTGATTGTGCAATAGCGTAGAGTTTCTTGTTATTTATTGCTTCCATCAATTCGCCTTGGCGGGTGCGCTGTTGCCGCCCTCGTTTCTGTGTTGAATTTTGCTAGCTGTATTATGCCTTCTATGAAAGTATTGCTGCTTAGGGCATCAGCCGGCACATTTCGCTGGGCCTTGGGCCGGCTGCGTGTTTGCATTCATTCGCCTGAATCAGATTCAGGCTGCTCATTGATTTTTCTAAGCACTTCATCGATATGCATAGCATAATTAATGCTGTCATCGAGCTCGAAAATTATTTCAGGAGTGAACTTTGTTGTCAGAACAGACGAAAGGCCCTTTCTGATATAGCCTCTGGCATTCACAAGAATGCCCAGGGCCTCTTGCTGCTTGCTTTCGTCTGCCATGATGCTGACTAGAACTTTCGCGTATTTCATGTCAGGAGTCGTCTTGACGCGTACGATTGAAATCACATACTCGCTTAAGCGAGGGTCCTTCATCCTTGAAATAAGCGATGATATTTCATTTTTTATTATTTCATTTGCGCGATCTATTTTATATGCCATAAGCACCGCTAGATCTATGAGAATTCGATCTTCTCATGAGTGTAGAATTCTAGCTTGTCACCTTCTAAAAAATCATTAAACTGCATAATCCCGACGCCGCATTCATAGCCGAACGCTACTTCCCTGACATCGTCTTTGAATCTCTTCAGTGATGAAACATCACCGTCATGCAATACTTTGCCTCCCCTAACGACCCTGGCTTTGTCTCGCCTGTGGATAGTTCCGCTAACTACATAGCAGCCGGCTATATTGCCGGTATTAGGGACTTTGAAGATCTGCCTGACTTCTGCTTCTGCTGTCGGGACTTCGGCATACTCAGGATCCCTCAGGCCGTTCATAGCCCTTTGTATGTCGTCAATCAGCGCATATATGACATCATAAGAGTGTATTTCAATATTTTCCTTTTGGGCCAATGCCTGCGCGTTTATATCAGCCTTGGCATTAAAGGCTATCAAAAGGGCATTTGAAGCTGCTGCCAGGCTTACGTCAGATTCTGACACTTCGCCAACGCCGCTATGGATAATGCTCGTTTCAATATGGTTTGGGTTGTCATTGAGCTTTTCAAGCGAGCCTTTAATAGCTTCAAGAGAGCCTGAAACGTCAGCCTTTAATACTACTTCAACAAGCTTGGTTGAGCTGGCTTTGTCCAGCTCTGCAAACAGCTCGTCAAAGGATTTCTGCGCTTTGGTCTTAGGCGTTAGCAGGCGTATTCTGTCTTTTCGCTTGTCAGAAACTGCTTTTGCCTCTTTTTCGCTTTCAGCAACAAAGAACTTTTCGCCTGCATCAGGCACTTCATCAAACCCCAGTACCTCCACTGCCTGCGATGGCACTGCTTCGCTGACCTTTTTGCCCATATCATCAGACATCAAGCGAACTTTGCAAATGTTCGTGCCTGCAACGATATAGTCTGAATCGCGCAAGGTGCCTGACTTGATTATCAGGGAGGCTACTACGCCGCGCTGCCTGTCTACCCGGGCTTCTATGACTGTGCCTACAGCGTTTTCGTCCGGATTGGCTTTTAGATCCTCAATTTCAGCTACAAGCAGTATGTTTTCAAGAAGGCTGTCAATGCCCTCCCCTGTCTTTGCTGAAAGCGGCACGCATATAGTATCGCCGCCCCATTCCTCAGGGACTATGCCAAATTCAGTTAATTCCTGCTTAACTCTGTCAACGTCAGCTTCGGATCTATCTATCTTGTTTATTGCAACAATCATTTGAACCTCTGCCGCTTTGGCATGGTTGATTGCTTCTATCGTTTGCGGCTTAACACCGTCGTCAGCAGCGATTACCAGCACAGCGATATCAGTTACAGAGGCGCCGCGGGATCTCATCGCAGTGAATGCTTCATGCCCCGGAGTGTCAATAAACGTTATTTTCTCGCCGTTTACCGAAATAGTGTAGGCGCCGATATGCTGGGTAATGCCGCCGGACTCTGCCTCGGAGACATTAGTCTTTCTGATAGTGTCAAGCAGTGAAGTTTTGCCATGGTCAACGTGGCCCATAACAGTTATTATCGGATAGCGCTTTGCAAGCTTCTCAGGATCTGAGAAATGCTTCTCGAGCATTTCCTCAATGATGTCAGCCTCTTCTTCAAGCGCAACATCAATGCCCAGCTCTTCACAGACTATTTGGGCATCATCAAAGTCTATTGTCTGGTTAATGCTCAGCATTTTACCGTATGAGAACAGTATCTTGAGGATTTCAGAGGGAAGTATGTTGATTTTCTCTGAAAGCTCTGAGACTGTAAGGCTGTCAGGAAGAACAACAACTCCGTCAACGCCGGAATTCATGCGGTCTTCTCTTGCACCAAGCTTTTTCTTTTTATAGCTGCTCTTTGAGCCCCTTGTTTTTTTAGTGTTGTCAACTGAGCGCTTGGCTGTGTTGTCATTGTAGAAATTGTCTTTGGCTTTTGTGCGCTGCTCGTTCTTTTGCTTGCTTTCTTTCTTTGTAGTGTTTGTATTGGTTTTTGGCTTTTCAACTGTTGTAGCTGTGCCGGAATTCGCAGCTGGCCTTCTCTGGCCGGAAGCTGCCGGCCTTGTGTTTTGGCCCTGTTGGCCGCCCTGCTGGCTGTTTCTGTTCTGCCCGCTTTGCTGGTAGGGCCGGTTCTGGTTTTGGCCGCCTTGCTGGCTGTTTCTGTTCTGCCCGCTTTGCTGGTAAGGCCGGTTCTGGTTTTGGCCGCCCTGCTGGCTGTTTCTGTTCTGCCCGCTTTGCTGGTAAGGCCGGTTTTGGCTTTGGCCGCCCTGCTGGCTGTTTCTGTTCTGCCCGCTCTGCTGGTAAGACCGGTTCTGGTTCTGGCTTTGGCTTCCCTGCTGGCTGTTTCGGTTTTGGCCGTCACGGTTTTGGTAATTTCGGTTTTGCTGGTTTTGCTGGTTTTGGCCGCTCTGCCTGTTTCTTTGCTGGCCATCGCGATTTTGGCTATTGCGGGTGGGCTGCTGGCTTCGTTGGGCATCTTGGCCCCTTGAGCCCTGGCTTTGTGCACGCTGAGGCTGGCTCTGGCTGCCTTGCTGGCTCTGGCTGCCTTGCTGGCTCTGGCTGCCTTGCTGGCTCTGGCTGCCTTGCTGGCTTTGCTGCCTTGGCTGGTTTTGCTGCCTTGGCTGGCTGTCCTGCCTAGGCTGGCTTTCCTGCCTCGGCTGGCTTTCCTGCCTTGGCTGCCTTTGCTGGCGAGGCCTTTGCTGGGCTGGCTGGGCGCTGTTTTCCTGTGAGTTTGCCGGCTGGCTTGAAGTCTCCGGTTTTGCTTCTGATATAGGCACCACTTTGCCTTCGCTAACTGCAAAGTTATTGCGGAAATATTTTTCTTGCTGCTCAGTTACCACGCTCATATGGTTTTTTATCGGTATGTTTACTTCCTGAAGCATGGTTGCAAAATCTTTGCTTTGCAGGCCAAATTCCTTAGCAAGCTCGTATACTTTCTTTGACATTATTTTTGTCCCTCCCTACTGCTTTTTGTGGACAAATATTCATTTATATCATGCATTATAGTAATAAGATCACTTTCAGGCGCTTCGCATTGAAGCGCAGAGGCGATCTTTTTCTTGTGTTTTACAAGCTCCAGGCAATCGGCATTTGAGCAGACATACGAGCCTCTTCCGTTTTTTTTGCCGGTGGCGTCAAAGAGCACTTCGCCCTCTGGCGTTCTAACGATTCGGTTCAGGCTTCTTTTATCTGTTTTATTTCTGCATATTATGCATGTCCTCATTGGTGTTTTTTTCATAAGCAGCCTCAATACCCACTTTCTGGGCCTCCCAAATTGCCATCATCGCTATCTACAACATATTCCATAAATTCATCTACAAATTCAGCATCGCTTTCTTCTTCTATTTCGATTATTTCAGTGCTATCGTTTCCAGCTTCGTTCAGAAACGCCGCTGGATCCTCAACAGCTTTGGCAAGCAGCGCCTGCCTGTACTGTTCATGGCTTTTTATATCTATTTTGAACCCTGTGAGCTTCGCAGCAAGCCTTACATTCTGGCCGTCTTTGCCTATAGCAAGCGAAAGCTGGCTTTCGTCAACTACGACAACTGCTGCCCGGGTGCCCTCGTCAATGCTCACTTGGGATATCTCCGCCGGGTTCAGCGCGTTTTTTATATAAACAACCGGTTCCGGGCTGTATTCGACAACATCTATGTTCTCACTGCCAAGTTCCTGCAGTATGTTCATAATCCTTGTGCCTTTATAGCCAACGCAAGTGCCTATCGCATCAATTTCCGGCGACTTCGCCTTAACCGAAAGCTTTGTGCGGCTTCCGGCCTCACGGGCTATAGAGACTATTTCAACGCTTCCGTCATATATTTCAGGGATTTCAAGCTCAAACAGGCGCTTAACCAGCATTGGCGTTGAGCGCGAGAGCATTATTACAGGGTCTTTTTTTGTGCGCTCAACATTGAGCACATAAACCTTTATTCTCATTCCCTGGAAGTACTGTTCGGAATGAATTTGGTTTTGGTAGTCCATAACGCCTTCTGTTTTGCCTAAATCAACAAAGACATCGTTTTTTTCAATCTTTGTTATGACTCCGGTAACAAGCTCATCAACTTTTTTCGCAAAGGTGTCGAAAACAAGCTCACGCTCTGCGTTTCGAATCCTCTGGAGCACAAGCTGCTTGGCATTCTGGGCAGCAACCCTGCCAAACCCCTTTGGATTCAGCTCCTCTTCGACCAGATCGCCTATCTGGTGGCTTTCGTCTATTTTTTGGGCTTCTTCCAAGGTTATTCCGGCTTCGCCTTCGATTATCGCTTCAACAACGGGCTTTTGGGCAAACACCTTTATAACTCCTGTTTGCCTGTCTATTTCAATGCGGGCGTTTATGCCTGCATCAGCGTTTTTCTCGTACGCCTTAAGCAAAGACTCTTCTACAGCCAGCAGTATTTCCTCTTTGTCAATTCCTTTTGTGCGCTGTATCTCATCAAGGGCATCCAAAAAATCTTTTAAGGACGTGTCTTCTGACTTTCTTCTTGCCATATCGCCCCCTATTCAAAACTAAAGTGCAAGTTTATTTTCGCTACATTGGAAAGTTTTATTTTAGCTTGAACATCTCCAATGCCCAGGGCCAGCTCTTGTGCCTGTTCATCATAGCCCGCTAGAATGCAGCTGAATTTTTTCTTGCCCATCACTGCTTCGTATAACGAAACATCTATTTCCCTGCCGGTAAACTTTATATAGTCAGCAGGCTTTTTTAAAGGCCTCTCGACACCCGGGCTAGAGACTTCCAAAACATAGCTGCTGCCTTGCCCGCTGTCTATTTCATCAAACTTATCGGAAAGCAGCGTGCTGATTTCAACGCAGTCATCCAGTGTTATCGAACCCTCTTTGCGCTCGCAGTAAAACCTGAGAATGCTTTGCCCGCCTTCTTTTTTGAACTCTGCGTCAACAAGCTCGCAATCGCATGATTCAATAATAGGCAAAGCTGCTTCGGCCATGCGGCTTAAAAAATTTGAGGCCATTCCTGTAACCTTCTCCCCATAAATAATGAGCGGGCTGACCCACTCATTTGCTTTGATTATAGCATAAAAACGTCTATTTGTAAATAAATATCGCATTATAAAAGCAATATAGGCCCTATATGTGAAACGGTTCATTTTATAATATGCCCAAATATTGGCGTTTGCATATCAGTTAAGCAGCAATAAATTATTATTATATGCCAAAACCGCATCAGTTGCCTGCATAAAATCATCAGGCTTCTTTTGCGCCCCGCCGGACAGGCGCAGCAAAAGCCATTATAGCAGCTTTATTGCTGCTGCTACTTAGCAAAGCTCAAGTATAATGGCTATATGCAAACGAACGAGAGCGCAATCGCGCTAGACTCTTACATAAGCCAGCTAACTGCATTTCTAAAGGCAAAGGGCATACAGGCTGCTTGCAAACAGATAAGCGATCAAGGCGCGCAGCTGGAAATTTGCGGGCAGAATGTGCCTGTTGAAACCAGGGATGGAGGCGCAGAAATCGTTTACTCATCCCTAAGCGCAAGCCTGGCAAGAGAGCTGATGCAATTTGAGCCTGTGCTTAACATAGCCTATGTCCAGCCGCCGCTGATAGGAAGCGACGAATCAGGGAAGGGCGATCTCTTTGGGGCTTTATGCGTGGCATCCTGTTATTGCGGCCAAAAAGAGTACAGCGCCCTAAGCAAGATGGGGATTAAAGACTCAAAGCTGCTTACTGACAAAGCGATGCTGGGCTTTGAGCAGAGAATAAAAAGCTTATGCGAGACAGAAGCCGCAATACTGGAGCCGGCAAGATATAACGCAAGCTATAAGGCAGAGCCGAATATGTCGATACTGCTCGGAAAGCTACATGCCCGGGCAATTGACGGGCTGATAGCCAGCACTGGCTGCGAAACAGTATTAGTAGACAAATTTTCGCCGTCAAACCGGGTAGTGCCATACATAAAGAGTGCAGGCGCAAACATAAGCGAGTTTCCAAAAGCTGAAAAAAACATTGCTGTTGCAGCTGCAAGCATACTCGCCAGATGCGAATTCCTAAGAAGCATCGATCGCATCTCAGAGGAATTCGGGCTTAGAATTCCTCTGGGCGCAGGCAAACAGGCAGATGAAGCTGCAAAGCGCATCTATGAGGAAAGAGGCTATGAAGGCCTGTACATGTGCGCCAAGGTGAATTTTAGCAACATAAGCAAAGCAATTTCCCAATAAGGAGGGTGCGAAGCCCATATGCACAGAGAAAAGGCCCGGGAAAGGATAGTCGAGCTCGTATCAATAATAAATGAAAACAATATAAAGTACTACGATGAAGACAGCCCGGCTATTTCAGACGCTGAATACGACTCACTTGCTGCAGAGCTGCTCGCGCTTGAAAAAGAGTTCCCTGATTTGGCATTAAGCGATTCGCCGAACCGCCGCGTCGGTGGGAGCGCAGCAAGCGCTTTTAAGAAAGTCGCCCATGCGTCAAAGCAGTTGTCTTTACAGAATGTTTTCAGCCTTGAAGAGATAGAAAAGTTTGGCATTCGGGTTGAAAAGTCAGCACAAGGCGCAACATACAGCATTGAGCATAAGTATGATGGCATAACTGTGCTGCTTTCATATGCAGACGGTATTTTAGCCCAATGCGCTACAAGAGGGGACGGAAGCGTGGGCGAGGATGTAACAGAAAACATCAAGACTGTCCCGACAGTGCCGATTGTGCTAAAGCAGCCATATACCCTAACGGTTAGAGGCGAGGCTCTAATGCCAAAAAGCGGTTTTGAAAGCCTGAACGCCCAGAGGGAAAAGGAGGGGCTGGCCGTGTTTGCAAATGCGAGAAACGCTGCTGCAGGGGCTATCCGCCAGCTTGATCCATCAGTGACGGCTTCAAGGCCATTAACGCTGTATGTATTTAACCTTGAAAGCATAACGGGGCGTGAATTCAGCTCGCATTCTGAATCGCTGGAATTTTTAGAGGGCTTGGGCTTTCAGGTGGGATCTGTGTATAAGGCAGATGGCAGCAATTCTGTATGGGAGTGCGTAAAAAAGATAGAGCGCGAAAAAGCTTCGCTCGGCTATGATATTGATGGCGCTGTGGTAAAAGTTGATGAATTCAGGCACAGGCAGGCTTTGGGCTCAACTTCCAAAAGCCCCAGATGGGCTGTTGCATATAAATTTACTCCGCAAACAGCGGAAACGACTGTTCGCAGCATAGCAATACAAGTGGGAAGGACCGGCACGCTAACCCCTGTTGCAGAGTTTGATCCCATACTCGTTTCCGGCAGCCTTATAGCCAGGGCTACGCTGCATAATGAAAAGTTTATCAAGGATAAAGACATAAAAATAGGCGATCGCATTAAAGTCCACAAAGCCGCAGAAATCATACCGGAAGTATTAAGCGTAATTGTGCAGGCCCGCGATGGAACGCAAACAGAGTTTGAAATGCCACAGCTATGCCCGTCATGCGGCAGCAGAGTGGAAAAAGAGGAAGGCTTTGAGGCGATTAAATGCGCCAATCCCTTATGCCCTGCGCAAGCCCAGAGGGCTATTGAGCACTTTGCCTCAAGGGGAGCTGCCAATATAGGGGGGCTGGGAGCTTCCATCATCGCAGAGCTATTGGCAAGCGGCCTGGTGCACAGCTTTGCCGATTTATACGATCTAAAGGACAGGCCGGGCGAGCTTGTTAGCCTTAAATTTGTGAGGAACATTGAATTTGGCGAAAAACGCGCTGATAAGCTTATATCATCAATTGAGAGCTACAGGGGCATTGGCCTGAAAAAAATACTCGAAGCTATCGGTCTGCAAAGCGAAGGCGCAGAGGCGCTCTCAAGCTCTTTTGGCAGCGCTGCCGAGCTCGCAGCAGCGCCATATGAAAGCCTTGCAGGCAGCAATGGCGCAAGCCATGATGATGCAGAGCTGGCAATCTCTTTCTTTGGGAGCCCTGAGCGCATAATTAGCCATTTTTTGCTTAAGGCAAAGCTTAGCGGCGTAAGGCCGCCTGCAGCTGCGCGAATAGCAAGTGCAGCCAATATCGAAATATTCCCGGACATTTTTGGCATAGCCGGCTTCAGAAGCGAAATTGCTGAGATTTTAAGCGAAACAGCTTTTGGCGAAAAGCGATCAGCCAACCTTTTGGCTTCTATTGAGGCCTCAAAGGGCATTAGCCTGCCATCGCTCATATACGCTCTCGGCATCCCGCTCGTAGGCAAGAGAAATGCAGAGCTTCTTGCGCAAAATTACCAGAGCATAGAGCAGCTGTCTAATGCCAGTGAAGATGATCTCGCAGAGATCCCGAATTTGGGCACGAAAATCGCCAAAGAAGCCGTGGCCTACTTCTCAAGCCCCAAGGCAAAGGAATCGATAATGGCGCTTATCGGCAATGGCATAAACCCTGTATCCATGCAAAGCAGCGCAGCAGAAAACAGGGCTTTCTCCGGGAAAGCCTTTGTCCTGACAGGCACGCTGCCAACGCTGTCAAGGGAGGAAGCTTCTGAAATAATTAAGAGATTAGGCGGCAAAGTAGTTTCATCTGTTTCGGCAAAAACTGACTATGTGCTTGCCGGCGAGAAGGCAGGCAGCAAGTTGGAGAAAGCGCTTAAGCTATCGGTAAAAGTGCTAAGCGAAGATGAATTTAGCAGTATGGCCAATTTGGGCAAATAAGGCCCCGCAAAGCTCATTGTGAGCTGAGATCCGCTAAAGCATTTTGGCATAAAACTGCACATTCCGCCTTGCTCTAATGATCATAGCCTGGCTGAAGGCGTCACAAGCCCGCAATCGCCAGGCTTTTTTGGCATTTTGCCTTGCAAAAAGTGCCGACATTTTTCTAAACCGATTGCGCGAGTGGCGTTTTTCGGGCCACCATGCTATTTGGCATATAAAAGCTGTCTTGCTTATGCAACTTGCTATTCCAAGCATGCCGGCAAGGCATAGAACAAAAAAAAGAAGATCGTATCCTGGCTCTGAAAGCATGTTTTGCGGGCAGATTTTTGCCATCTGCAAATGGGCCTAAATATCGTTAAGGCCGCCAAGCAAGCTGCATATATGGGTTCTGTAGCCGGAGCCTGAAAAATGCGCGCTTGCCTGCTCTATTTCGGTTCCTTTAAACAGCCCGTATACAGTTGAGCCGCTTCCGCTCATCGAAGCAAAGAAAGCTCCGCAACTGTAAAGCTCGCTCTTAATCGCTTTTAGCGAAGCAAACTCCCTAAAAGCAAACTCTTCAAAATGGTTTTTTAAGTAAAATGGCAGGCGCTCTGTATCGCCTTGCGCAAGGCAAGCAGCAGCCCTTTCAAAGTCGCAGGGCTCTGCAGCCTCCCCCGCTGCCCTTAGCGCGTCTATGCGCTCATACGCCAGCTTTGTTGAAATGTGAATGCCCGGCATTACAAGCAATGCGCTATATCCTGCCAAAATAGATTCGTCGAGAGGCGTTATAACTTCTCCCCTGCCTTCACAAAAGGCGACGCCGCCTTTTATTAGGAAAGGGACATCGCTGCCAAGGCTTTCTGCTATTTTAAGCATGCTTTCGCAGCTTAAGCCGAGAGCAAGCTCCTTGTTCAAGCCAACAACAGCGCATGCTGCATCTGAGCTTCCCCCGCCAAGGCCCGCGCCAATCGGGATGGCCTTGTGCAAGCGGATCGATGCAAGAATCTTTGTGCCTGTATACGACTCCAGGGCTTTAGCGGCTTTCTCTACAATATTGGCTTCGCCTTGCGGTATGGCTTCACCTGTAGCCTCAAATAAAAAAGCCCCGCTCTTTTGAATGCTAAGCGTATCAAATAGCGAAGCCGTAGCAAAAATGCTGCTAATGCCATGGTAACCATCTTCGCGCTTTTCCCCAACGCTAAGGCCAAGGTTTATTTTTGCAGGGCACTTAATATCCATTTACAGATCGCTTGGAAGTATGAAGCTTCTTCCCTCTTTGTCTGGAGCGTTCCTAAGCGCGTCATCTATAGCAAGATTGGCATTGCTTGCATCTGCTCTGGTTATATTCACTGCGCTGATCGCTCGCTCAAGCGGCAAAGCCGTGCCGGTATCCAGTGAATCAAGGATTTTGCAGCGCTCAATAGCAGCGTTTATATACTCGCATGAGCTGATGGCTTCATCGCTGCTAAGGCTGATTTTCGCGAGCGCAGCCAGGTAATGTGCTTGCTTTATATCTATTCCCATTTTACTCCTATAGCAAAAAAAGTTATGCTTAAGATTGCCAAAAAAACAGGCATTATATTCCATCAACGCCTGTTTGTGCATCAAAATACCCAAATAAATGGTGGGCCTTCAGGGACTTGAACCCCGGACACTCCGGTTATGAGCCTACATGGCTCATTTCGCTGTAGCCCGCATGCCAAGCCGCTTATACTTTTGCTGCAGTGCACATCGTACTAAGAATACAGCATTATACCACAATATACAGCATCGCGGCAAGGCGTAACAAATGGCGTAACCTTCTAGCATATCTGCGAAACCAGCTTTATCGGTACAGCCATGGCGTAAAAAATGGCGTAACTTTTTACAGCTTTTTTGCAGCCATTTGCTTGTCTGTCTCCAGCGCATGCGTGTATACGCCAAGCGTCACTGACGCGCTTGCATGGCCTGCAAGCGCTGCCGCCACTGTCGGGTGCACCCCCTTGCTCGCAAGCATCGAAATGTATGTATGGCGCAGCCAGTGGGCAGTAAAGCTTACCGGATAGCCGGCAGCCTTTGAGAGGGCAAGCAAGTAGGAGTCCCATCCCCTCTTCCATGCTGAGGCTGTCATCATTCCCCCTGACGCCTTTTCGAGCACAAGGCCGTATGGCTTCGCTTTGGGCAGCAAAAAGTCTACAAGCCTGTCAGGCATGTACACGCTGCGGATGCCTGCTTTGCTCTTTGGCAGCTTTACGCTGGGCTGGTTTGACGGCATGGCAGCAGCCTTGCCAATGCTTATCATTTCCATCGCAAAATTTATGTCTTCCCATCGAAGTGCTACCATTTCCCCGCGCCGCAAGCCGCAATAGAGCATCAGCATTGCAGCAATCTGCATCCTGTGGCTTACTTCCTCAATCAGGGCAACTGCATCATCCCCCAGCGAGCTGCGCTTTGCTTCCGGAGCGCCCGAAGGTACAGTGAGCCTTGATGCTGGTGATTTTAATATTGCGCCCTCTTCCTCTATGTAGCGAAACAGCCGCTTTAGCCCGGACACCAGCTCTTTGAGCAGCTTTTTGCTTGCCGGCTTCCCTGTGATTGGATTGCAGCAAGCAACGCTGTCTACTATAAGCTGAAGCTCAGAGCGCTCTATCTCTCGCACTGGTTTGGCATACAGGCTAGCCAGCCTTTGGGACACTACAGTATAGTGGCGGTGCTGCTTGCCGCTCAGAGATGGCTTGATATAGCTCAGCCAGTCGTCTATTCACCAGCCGAGGCTCTCCTTGCCTTCAATTGGAATGAGTGCAGCCTCTTCCTCTGCAATTCGCTCTGCCTCTTTTATTTTGGATCTAAGCTCAGTCGATGTTTTCCCATAGAATGTTCTTGGCTTGCCGTTTATGGTCTTCTTTTTAACGAAATACTCCTGGCCTTTGATAGTCCTCTTCGAAGTCTTCTCTTTTGCCATGCCGTGCCTCCTTAGCGCTCTCTTCCTATATATGTCGAAGCTGGATGAATGCTGCGCTAAATCAATTTTATGGCGGCATACCCAATAAATCCATGCAAGCCTATAAATACGGCATTGAAAACGCTTCCCTCTGTTCTATAAAGAAATCGGATTTTTTATGAGATGCCGATATAGATTATACTCAAGCGCGGATAAAAATTCCTAACACTGATATAGACATAGACAGACAATATTGTAAATAGACAAAATGATATGCATAATGTTAGCCCTCACTAAATCCATGCTATCCTACTGTTGAGAAATAAAGGAGAAGCTGGCAAGCTAGGGCTAAGCTCATTATAGCATGCTTGCAGCAAGCGAGGAAATGAGTGCAAAAGCCGAGGCCGTTGAAAATTCCATAGACAGCGCAATGCCCCTTATGTGCCTAGTATTCTGCAAAACTATCTCCTTAAAGCAGTGTTGTCAAGGGATAGGAATCCCTTAGGGTCTTTGGCGTAGAGCTAAGCCGATTTCACACAACTGTTTATTAACAGATATGGCTCAAAGCTTTCCCCCACAGATAAAGGCTCTTGAAATTCAAATGCCTGAAATCGTTTTCCTAGCTATGCGTATACTATAATAGCCAGCTACACTGTCTGCTGGCAACCTCTTCGTAGAAAGAGAGTCCGTCTCAAAGCCTTTCTTTTCCCCTGGTGCCAAAGCGCTGGTTTCAACTTTGGAAACCAAGCCTATTGGCGAGCCATCGTTGTTAAAGAGGATGGTAACGATTCTAACCAACCTTTGCTCACTGCTGTAGGTGTTTTCCACCCTCCCAATCAACCTAATACCGCCATATTTGCCATCTGAAAGTGCAAAGTCCGAGACAGGCAAGCGGATATTTTCAATACGTGCCGGCCATATCTTAGCGTGGGGCACTATTGCCAAATCAACAGTGCTGCTGATGCTTAGCTGAGCCTCTTCATAGTAATAGCCTTTTTCACCAGGATCAATAACATCTGGATAAGAGGGCACTGATGACAGGCAGAATCGGTGTAGCACTCAGCGCTCTCGTAAGTTATTGTGCCCCCAACTCTGGGAGTGGAAAGGGAGCTAATATGGGAGAAATAGTGTGCCCGAAGTGCAATAGCAGAGACTTTCAGGCACTCGCACTCAGCCAAATAAAGGGAATGCAGGCAAATTAGCAACTGCAGCACTGCTAACAGGCGGCTTGAGCCTCTTAACCAACTACGGCAAAAGCGGCAAGCATGAATTTGTCTGTAATGTCTGCGGGAATATCTTCAGAGCTAAATAACATCGCAATTGGGCGAATGCCAACGTAAAAAAGCCGCCTTTTTCGGCGGTTTTTTATTAATTTCCTATACCTGAGCGATCCCGCGCTTTATGAGAATAAACCTTGTGATGATAGCGCATGCTGCTTCAGCCTCGCTTGTGCCAAGGCTGTCTGCATACTCGCTCAGCATGTCCGATATAGTGTAGCAAAGCATAAGCGCTTGCAGTTGTGTGCTTTCAGGCGTGTGCTGCTGCACTGTGCCAGCAAACTTTTAATGTGCTCTATGTAGCCCTGCTATGTTTTCTCTACGCATGGCATGCTACAGTCTAAGGCTTCCGGATGATATGAATGCACATTGTGTCTGTGCCATGGTGCCCCCGTTGTAAAGATGATTGCTGCATTGTTGTTTATATTAGATATTTATAGTGCTAATTATAGTTTCCGATGATATAGCTCAGAGACTCTTTTGCTTTTTTGTGCAAGCGCCTGTAGTTTCTGAGCAGCTCTGCTTCCTCTTTCGTAAGTGGCGCCATTTCATTTTCATTGCTATGCCTTCCGCAAAGATAGTCTATTGAGACATTGAATAGATCCGCCATTGCATTTAGCGTGTCAAAGCTAGGCTTGCTGGAATCGTTCTCAAGATTGTGTATTTGCCTTTCAGACACATTAAGATATGCTGCAACTTGCTTTTGTGTAAGGTCGTTTTTCTCACGAAGAGAGCGTATATTTTTGCTAAATTCAGACATACACACAAACCTCAAAAAACTTACTTCATGTCTTTACTTGAAACACATTTCAAGTTATAATACCAGTATTAGTATAAATTGAAACTGGAAGGAGGCGCTTATGGGAGCAATTCTAAAAGATGCAAGGCTTGCAAAAGGGCTAACCCAGGAAGAAGTAGCCAAGCAAATCGGGATTACCTCAAGGCAATACGTAAATTACGAAACCTATGGAAGGTTTAGTCCACAAGCTAAAATACTTCACAAACTCTCCAAAATATTGGACATACCAACAAAAGACCTTTTTGATCTGTTGGATGCTCCAGACGGCTCCTGACACCATATAGTAGCTAAGCTTAAACAACCGGGTAAAGTTTCAAGCGAAGCTACCATACAGCAAACAGTACTTCGTCGACTTAATAATATCATAAAAACGGCTAATTGTTCTCTTTTGAGAACAGATAAGAGCCAATAAAAAATGGGGGCAATATGCATTATGAAAAATCCTTGCGCGAGCTAAGGCTGGCAAGAAAACTAAGCATCTCGGAAACAGCAAGGATGCTCGGGACTCCAAAGAGCACTCTCAGCTTGCTTGAGAGTGGGAAGCGGAAGCTAAGCCTGGCCACGGCAATCAAGATTGGCAAAGCATATGGTATTGATTGGCACACTTGAATTAACGAAAGCAACTATATAAAAGACAAAGAAGGAAACCCAGATGGCAAGGAAAGCAAAGGCTAAGCCGACTAAGCCGAGTGCGATACTCGACTGGAGCAAGCTGCCGGTGGTCATGACCACAGCTGAGGCAGCAAACCTCTTGAGGCTGGCAGCACCCCGGGTGTCTGCGATGGCAAAAAACGGGGAGATCCCATCGCGCAAGCTTGGCGGCGTATGGCGCTTTGAGCGAGAGGCGCTGCGCGCCTGGATATTAGGAGGCATGGGGGAGGCGGGCTATGAGGGCAAAAGAGCTGAGCCGCAGAGAGGCTAGGGCGCTTCAGCGCCGGGGGGCTGCAGCCAACGGCAGAGAGCATGGCGCTCAAGCCGGGCGAGATCCTTCAGTGGTGCTCAGGCTGCGGGTTGTACACTACAGCATAAAGGGCACAAGCCGCTCTAAATGCCCGACATGCGCCACTGTTGTTGCTAGGACAAGCTAGCTGCAAATGAGAGGAAATTTATGAACAAATCATGGGCAGACTGGGCAGCAAGGGTTGCCGGCTATAGACAAAGCTCAGCCACATGGCCAGACGACGACTGGAAAGCGGTAGCAAAGGCTCTCGGCAAAAGCGGATCGAACAGCGCAAGCCAAGCCAGCATGTACCAGCTTGTCAGCGCCGGCACTGAAAAGAGCCAGCAAACCTACTGGATTCCAGACCGGCGCTAGCCTGGTGCTAGCATGAAAGAGCATGAATAAGAGTGAAAGAGAGTGAAGGGGGGACAAATGGGCATAAAGAAAGAGGTATTTGCGCACTGCAAAGACAATGAGGGCATGGCTTATGCGCTTGCAGTAGATGCTGAAGTAAAAGCAAAAATCAGCGTCGCAGTGCACAAGTCAGCAGACGCCAGCTGGACTGCCACTGACATCCGAACAGGGTACGGGCTGAAGAAGATGCGAACCAAAGTAGAGCTTGAAGCATGGCTTAGGATGGACGGCAGCCTAGCAGCAATAAAGCGCATCAGGGAGGGCGAAGGCTATATGAAAGCAGCCAACAGCTTTCTCGATACGATTGAGCGCTCCTACGGCGAGGATGCAGCCAGCCGGCACTGGCAGCTGGTAGACAGCTGCGGGGAGATATGAAGGGATGGGGGTGAAAGCTGTGCAAGCTGAAAAACGCTACAGAGCAGATTACATGGATCCAGCCGGGCTTGACGGCTTTGAGCTGTACGAAGCTGAAAATGACATAGAAGCGATTAAGTCGCTCATCAGCTTGGTGGAGTCAGGATGCACAGTGTACGCAGTCTTTGAAATCAGCGACAGCTACGATGAGGTTCGCCAGCTGTACGCAGAGGCCATTGCAAAGAAATATGCGCAGGTAGCGAAGCCATGCACGCCTAAAAAGCCGACAATGCGCGACGTTGCCAAAATGGCATATGTATCAACAACAACTGTCTCAAAAGCGCTAAGCGGCAAAAGGCAAGTCAGCGCCGACACTAAAGCTAGGGTACAAGCAGCAGCCAAGGAGCTGGGTTACGTGCCAGACAGGCGGGCGCAGCTGCTGGCTGCAATGAGGCAGGCGAACAGCCCGCGTGAAGAAGGGGATAGAATGCGATATCCGGCAACGATCATAGACGTGTCGAAAGCCGCTGGTGTCTCAGTGGCAACAGTTTCTAGGGTGATAAACGGAAAGCAGCATGTAAGCGACAGCAAAAGGTCAAAGGTCATGGCTGCTGTTAGGGAGCTGGGCTATATGCCCAACGAGGCAGCGCAGAAAATGGGCTCCATGAGGCGCCGCTGGGAGCCGCTTGAGAGCGTCAGTCCTTCTGAGGAAGATCCCCAGAGCTAGGTAAAGGATCGCCTTTCGGCTCATGATGCTCAGCTTCCGCATGAGCCATTGCAGCGCCTAAGGCTTTTGAGCCGTTTGCTGTGTACTCATCAATATATTTCCGGGCTTCGCTTTAAGCAAATAACTAGGAGAGTGAGCTAATAAATGGCAGACACAATAACCACAAACGGAAAGCAAGGAACAATCCAAGCCCAAGCTCCGGCATTAGAGCAGCAAAAGGCGCCGCCAAGCCTTGCTGGCTACATACGCAAAATGGGGAAGCAGGCGAGATTGAAAGGCCCTCCCATCCACCATCACTCCGGAGCGCTTCACGCGCCTTGCACTATCGGCGCTAAGCAACAGCCCAAAGCTGGCTATATGCACGCCTGCCAGCTTCCTCGGGGCGATGATGTCGGCTGCCCAGCTGGGGCTTGAGCCGAATACCCCCTTAGGGCAAGCCTCTCTGATACCTTTGAGAACCGGCGCAAAGGCGTTACTGAATGCCAATTTGTACTCGGCTACAAAGGCATGATAGACCTTGCCTACCGCTCTGGCGAGATATCGTCGATACAAGCGCAGACAGTGTTCGAAAACGATGATTTTAAGTTCGAATTTGGCTTGGATCCTAAGCTTAGGCATGTGCCGGCAAAAGAAAACCGTGGTGAAGCCGTGTGGTACTACGCCATCTTCAAGACAGTAAACGGGGGCGTTGCCTTCGAAGTCATGAGCCGCGAAGACGCGCAGGCGCACGCAAAGCGGCACTCAAAGAGCTACGGGGCTGGATATGGCTCGCTTTGAAGTCTGATGTTGACTCGATGGCGAAAAAAACGCTCCTTCGGGCGGTGCTTAAGACTGCCCCGATGCGCTCGGAATTTGCGAAGCTAGCCGAGTACGACGAAATCCAAAGAAGCTCGGAAATCATCAAGGGCGAGCTGGTAGATGCATGGGTGTACCCGACAGACGATGAGCCGGAGATGCTTGAAGCTCCGGAGGGTGCTGAGGCATAAAAAAGTGTTCAGGATAAGAACAAAGATGTTCAATCTACGAACGAAGTTGTTCAATCCACGAACGTTATGTTCAAACGGCGAACGTTTTTGAAAGCTAAAACGTTCAAACGGCGAACATTATGTCCAAACGGCGAACATTTCAAAATTGAGGTGTTCAAACTACGAACGTTTTGAGATCGAAACGTTCAAACGGCGAACAAAGATGTTCAAACTACGAACGAAGTTGTTCAATCTACGAACGTTTTCGCCCCCCGCATTAATACAAACTAATACTAAGGGATTAATACATACGACGGAGGGGGCGAGGCCGAAGAAGACTACGACGGAGGCTAACACTATTCATGGAAAATAGGATCTCTAGTCGCGAGAGGGAGCATGAAGCAGGCATCGCAAGTCAAGGTTGACATATTCGCGGAGCTTGAAGCGTATCCAGAGTTTTGCGAAGCCTGCAGCCTCTCGTCTCCAGCAAGGCACGTATGGATTGCGCTGCTTGCGCTCTGGAACCGCTCCTGGTGGGCTCCAGAATTCACTGTGGCAGCCAGCGAGCTAGCCAAAAGGGCTGTCGTTAGCAGAACGTCTGCATGGCAGGCGCTTAAAGAGCTAGAGGAGTGCGGGGCGATCGTTTTAGGGCCTTCCAGCAAAGGAAGGGTGAAGGCGGTGCAGATGCAAAGCCTTAATGCCATCATGCTGCAAAAGGCTGCATATAGCGAGCCAGCAGCCACGCCTGCACCAGATGCCAAGCCTAAAGCTGAGAAGGCAAAACCAGAGCCTGCGAAAGAGGCTGCTGAGAAGCTCGGCTCAGAAAGCCTCCTCTGGCTGCCATTGGCAGGCGGTGAAAGCTACATCGTCAGCGATGAGTACATAGCTGAGCTGCAAGAAGCATATCCGGGCCTTGACGTCGCCTCAGAGCTTCGCCAGATGAGGGCATGGTGCGACGCAAACCCGGCGAAGCGAAAAATGCCATCCAAAATTAAGAGCTTTATTGTTGGATGGCTAAACAGGTCACTGAAAGGAGAGCCAGGCTATGCGAGAGCCAACGGGCCTGCAGGCAGCAGTCGAGAAGCTCCTGATTGGGCAAGCAACTACGAGAGTTTCAGACAGCATAGAAGACTTCGAAATTGACATCGAGCGAGAAGCCATTACTGGCACTGTAATTCGCTGCAAGGGATGCGGCGAGGCTAAATCAGCGCAGTACCCGGAGAGCTTTCCCGTATTCGGAGGAAAATACATACGCTTTCAAAAATGCGCATGCGACGAGGCTGAAGAGAAAGCTGCAGAGGAAGCCAGGCGCAAAGCAGATCGGCTCGAGAGAATAAAAAACCTGCAGCTCGGGTCGCTCATGGGAAAGCAGTTTTACAATGCAAGGTTTGAAAACGTCATGCTCGGCGCTAACCCTGACATCGATGAAGCAAGCAAGCGGCTTGCCAAGTACGCAGACATCAGCACCACCGCCTATGAGAAAGGGCTTGGCGCTTATCTTTATGGCGATGTGGGCGTAGGAAAAACATACCTAATGGGGTGCACTGCCAATGCCTTGATGGACCGGCTTCAGCCGGTAATATTTACTTCATTCATTGAGCTGTCGCGCAAAGTTAGATCCACTTTCAGCGCTTCAAGCGCTGAATATAGCGAAGATGATTTAATGCGCCAGATAGCAAATGTTGATTTTCTTTTTCTTGACGATATTGGATCGGAAGCCCACTCGGCATGGCAACAGCAGCTGATATTCGAAGTGCTTGACAGTAGAGCCCGCCATCAGATGCCGACTCTTTTTTCAAGCAACTACGCTATCCCAGAGCTTGCAAAGCACGGCTTCGAGGAGCGCAGCGTAGACAGGATCATGATGCTTTCCACAGTGGTCATGCATTTACGGGGGTCTAACCTGCGCATGAAGCAAAGGCAGGAAAAAGAGCACTATTTTTAGCTTAAAGGGATTCATATATGCTAATTCGCTTAAGGCAAGGCTGCCCCACGACACCAGCATCGGCCTTGGGCCAAAGGAGACTATTTCGATAGCCATGCTGTACGAGACAGCTAGGGAGCTTAAGGAAAAGGCAGCGCAGTTTAGCACGACGCGATCACCGCTGGTTAGGCAAATTATATCTGAGTAAGCGAGCCTAGCGCATCAGAATTGGGGAAACAGCTGCAAGCGCTTCAAAGCGATCTTCTCAAACACCAAGACGACAGAAAATAGGGGGTATGCAAAATGGCAGACTACACAAAGCTTCAAGAAGCGGCTAGGCGGATGGAACTGTTCCTGATAGGAATGTTTGAGCTTCAGGAAGGGTTTGGAGTAAAAGTGGCGCTGCCGGATGGCGGATTGGAGCTTCACAGCTTTCAGCACACAGCGCCTGGCAGCAAAGGCGGTACGCCAGCCATTGGCAAGCTCGATTTCGGGGAGCTTCGGGATGGGGCACTGCTGTTGCATAGCCTATTGACAAGTGGCAAGAGCTTCTGCAGGAAGAGCAAGAAGTGGCAAGCAATGGGAAATCTGGGCGAGATCGCATTAAGGCTGACTACAGCGCTGTAGAGCCTTTTCAAATGCTCATTGCAGAGATCGAGCGCTTGCAAGCCGGGCAGGAAGCTGCGCTTGCTTCATGAAATATGGAATGTGAGGCGCTGCATGATGCTCTAGACATCGCAAATAAAGAGCGCGACGCAGTGGCAGCCTCCGGCTTCACAGCAGAGCTCCATGACCTTCAGATTCCGCCTCGCGGTGGCCACCCTTAACCTGATATAACAGGATAATAACCTTTGGCTGACAGTTCCCTCTGCAAAGTCTGTAGCGGACTTTCACCGCCTTGCTGTTGTCCATGCCGGGCACTCAAAATAAGCTGGGCGTAAACCCAGCCCCTGGCATCGCAGGAGTAAACAAAACAAAATCCGCTGCCTGTTGGCGCTATTTATATAGCAAGTTTAAATAGCTGGAAAAGCTGACGAAGAATTTTTGCCAGGCAATGAGTCTGCAATTGGAATGCAATAAGCTAAAACGAGAATGATTTTTACGCACTGTCTGACAGTTCCAAGTTAGTGCCAAGCTTGTACAAAGACAGTTCAAACATTAGTTCCATCGAGCAAGCTGCCAGGCAAAGAGATGTGATACGCATTCCATGCAAATCGCAGCAGTACTAAACCCCTTATGGCGTAACCAATGGCGTAAAAAAACAGGCTTCATAAAGTACAAACTTTGAAACCTGCTAATACTGCCAAATTAATGGTGGGCCTTCAGGGACTTGAACCCCGGACACTCCGGTTATGAGCCGGATGCTCTAACCAACTGAGCTAAAGGCCCTTTATGGTCGAGGTGAAGGGATTCGAACCCCCGGCCCCATGGTCCCAAACCATGTGCGCTAGCCAAACTGCGCTACACCTCGCAATCGAAGTTAAGGATACTATAACGCATAAATTTTGTCAAGCAGGTTATAATGCGCAAGCAAAAAATGTTCGCTTTTTTTAGGCTGTAATTGGATTGGCCTTGCTGTTTGCTGCCTCTTTAATATATGCGAAAATAGGTTTATGCCTGTTTGGCTTGTAAGAAATCTCGCGCAAAAGGCGAATAAAGCCTATTAGGCGCTTGCATAAAAAAATTGGCTGAATGCGCAAAATTTTGCGCTATAACTGAAGGGATTTTAACAGTTGATAAATTCTGGTAAACTAGGGTGGGCATTAGAGAGGCTTTATGGAATTATTAAAACTTGAGAATGTTTCGAAGAAGATAAAAAACAAAGACATAGTGAAATCTATATCGCTTACCGTAAACTCCGGTGAAATAGTTGGCTTTGTAGGCCCTAATGGCGCAGGGAAAACAACGACAATAAAAATGATCATGGGGCTGTTTTCTCTTACGCAGGGAAGAATTGCGATCTGCGGCTATGACATACAAACCGACTTTGAGCAAGCTATGAAAACAGTCGGAGGCGTTATAGAAAACCCTGATCTTTACCTGAAAATAAGCGGCCGCAAAAACCTCGAATATTTTTCCTCTTTTTACGGGGAAGCAGCATTTAAAAACATAGACCCTGTTGTAAGCCTTGTTAAAATGTCGCAGAGGATAGATGAGCGAATGAGCTCCTACTCCCTTGGCATGAAGCAAAGAATTGGCCTGGCGCAGGCCCTTTTGCATATGCCCTCTCTTTTGATACTGGATGAGCCAACAAACGGCCTTGATCCTATTGGCATAAAGGAGCTTAGGGAAACGCTCAAAAGCCTGTCAAAGGATTCAGGCATCGGCGTTTTTATTTCAAGCCACCTTTTAAGCGAAATCGAAATTATCTGCGATCGCGTTTACATAATCAACAACGGCGAAATCATTGAGCACAGAGTGCTGGCTTCCGACAGCTCAAACCCCATAAAGCGCTACAGGTTTGAAGTCGGCGAAACTGAGCTGGCCTGCCGGTATTTTGAGCAGGAAGGCATGGCGTGCCAATCAGGCCCGGGCAGCGTGTTTGCCGAAATGCAAAGAGACGCTGTGCCTGAGGCTATAAAGGGCCTGGCCAATTATGGGGTGAAGCTTTATTCTATTGAGCTCGCACAAAGATCCCTTGAAGCAGACTTTATTGACTTGACGCAAACAAATGACGGGCAGATTTTTTAGGAGGCAATATGGATTTTTTTAAGCAAACGGCAACAGAGCTGCGCATGCTGTTCTACTCGCGCGCACTCACAGTATTGGCAGCGCTTGTAATTTTAGTATCTGCTGGGATCCCTTTTATGTCAAAATTCACGCGCTCCAGGATGCGCACTGTTTATAACAATTATGCTTTCATGAAATCTGACTTCGGATCTGAAGAGCCGATTATAGTAGACGGCATTACGGTAAACCCTGACAACCCTATGTTCTACGAGATTCGCTACATGAAGGAAACAATTATAAATATAGAGTCAGGAAGCATTTTTACGCTTTCTACTGAAGGCTCAGCAAAAGCGGCAATAGAAATAGCTGAAGAGCGGATTGGATTTTTCGCCCAATGCGCCCAGCATATAAAGGAGTATTCATACTCAACGGATGTGGCTTACATGAGCGCAAACCTTGTTGCTGAAAGCTATGTCTTAAAAAGCCTGCTTGAAGGCTCAGCCAGCGCCTCTGATCTGGAGGCTGCATATATGAGCATAGCGTATTCGCATAGTTTCAGCCGCCAGTTCATTGAGCTCACACCTGAAGAGCAGCAGGCTAAACTCGATGATATCAACAGGCGAATTGCAGATACGCTCTCCTACTTTCAAACCAAGGAAATCCAAAAGTATGTTATGGTAAAAAAGTGCATTGAAAATGACAACATCGAGATGTTTAAGATGCAAATAGCTGATCTGGAAGCAGAAATCATAAAAAATCCGATCAAAGAAGACGACCTGAGCATGCAGATACAGGAGCTGGCAAAGCAGATAGCATATATAAATGAGATAAACATCCCTATGCTTGACTTCAGGGAAAAATACAGCATCGAGCCGAATAACGATTCCTGGGAAAATGCGGCAATCGCAAGCTTTGAGTCAAATAAGGCTTATATCTTCTACAATGAGATTATCGATCGGGAGAAGTTTGCGTCCCAGCAGTATTACACAGACCAATACAAAACATACGAAGCATATGTAAAAGCCATGCAGCAAATGATTAGCGATGCCAATATAAATATTCTTATATCGCAAAGATCGCTTGAAACCGGCAAGCCCGATTTGGCGTTTGTAACAGATGGATCACGGTATATGGCTTTTTCATTCCTTCAGTCCAGCTTTGTGCCTACTGCCCTCTCAATGATGGCCGGAGGCTTTATTCTGGCAAATGAATTTCAAAGCGGCACAATAAGGCTGCTGCTGATAAGGCCAAGAAGCAGAACCAAGATACTCCTCTCAAAATACTGCTCGGTGTTAGTTTTTAGCATACTGGTATTCGCGCTGGCATGCCTTGTCAACATGGCAGCCAACTGCCTGCTGTTCGGGTTTGCTGACATGGCGCTTCCTAAGTACACTCCTGGCGGCCAGCAAGGGTTCTTCGCATTTTACCTGCCAAAGGCGCTATTATGCATACTGCCGCTGCTGTTCTCTGTAAGCTTTGTCTTAATAGTTTCGGTATTTGCGAGAAATGCAGCCTTGTCAATTGTCGTGCCTATGGTGTTTTACATAGCAAGCTTTCTGGTAACCCAAACGCTTGCCTTTTCGCCCAACAACGCGTGGGGCTGGGTTAAATATACGCCCATCCCGTACTACAATATTGCTTCCCTCTTTGCGAGGGCTGCAGATACATATACCTCATATATGAGCCGCCAGGTTTACAGCATTCCTATGGGAATCGGAATTCTTACAGCAACTTCAGCAGCTTTCCTGGCCGCTGCAATAATTCGGTTTAAGAGGCTAGATATAACAAATTGAGGTGATGAGCATGAGCGGAGAAAGCAAATTCTTCGAGAACTACCAGAAACGCGAGATATTGCCTAGCGCCAATTCAAGCCAACAGCCCCCTAAGGCTCCAAACAATAGCGGCATGCAAATAGATCGCTGGCTAATATACAGCGCTATTGCCACTGCTGCCTGCCTGGTGATATTTGCTGTTGTTGGATTTTCAACAAGAGTAAGGGCTGAGGACTTTTCCGGCTGGCTTATCTCTGATGTCGAGCTGTGGGCGATGCAAAGCAGCATTAATATCAGGGTTGAATCAATATTCAGCGATGAGGTTGGCGATGGCCGTGTAATTAGCCAAGCTGTCAGCGCAAAATCCAGAATTAAGAAAGGAAGCTTTATTGAGCTTGCCGTTTCAAAAGGCCATGACCTAAGCGTAATGGTGGATTTGCCGGATTTTCTTGCCATGAACGCTACTACTGTCAATGAATGGGCCGCAAAAAACTATATGAGCAAAGTCCGCCTAACTTCAGAAAAGAATAGCACCATGCCTGTAGGCGCAGTAATTCGCTTTGAAATCAATGACTCTTCCCTTATAGATCCCCTTAAGGCTCGCCGCGACAGCCCCATCTACATTATTGTTGCGGCAAGGCAGGATGTAAAGCAGACTCTGGCGCTGGAAAACTTCGTAGGCAAAACTGCAGCTGAATTCGGCATCTTCGCATCTGAGCGGGGCTTTGAGCTGAAAATCACTGAGGTTTATGACGAAAACATACCTGCAGGCCAGGTAATATCCCAGCAATACCCTGCCGGCGAGTCAATTTTTGTCGGGGACACTGTTGAAGCCACAGTTTCCAAGGGAAAGCGAATTCTGGTTCCTGATTTTGCAGGCATGGGCAAAGAGCAGGCAGCAGCAAGAGCCGCATCCGCCGGTTGCCTTATAATCCAGAAAGACAGGTATTCGCAAAAGAAAGCCGGAGAGTTCGTCTCCCAAAGCCTAAAGGCCGGCACTGAATACGAAAAAGACGCTGTCATAGAGCTGAGCTACTCTCTTGGCAGCACCGTAGCAATACCCTCATTTATCGGCCAGACGCAAGCAGACATAGAGTCCTGGGCAGACAGCCTTAACAATGAGAAAGGCGCCCAAATAGCAATATCCGTAGCTACAACCAAATCAAGCCAGGCAAAGGGGGCTATTATTCACCAGGACAAGCACTCTGTTACTTCAAGCTATATCAGCAGCCTGTCGATTGTTGTTTCCTCCGGCAATGTTGTGTTTATGCCGCAGCTTGTCTCAAGCAGCCACAATACCTACGACAGCGTTATTCTCAGGGAAGAAGCAATGAGGCTATGCGAAGAGAGCGGGCTCGTTGCTGTGTTTGCCGCCGAAGAGAACCCAAATGTGCTTCCGGGAGAGATTTGGCAGCAAAGCGTAGCTGCCGGCACTGAAGTTGCCGAAGGATCGCGAATAAATATCAAGTACAGGCCTGCAAACCAAACGCACACTGTGCCGAATTTTATAGGCATGAGCGCCTCAGAAGCAAGAAGCAGCGCCTATAGCGCTTACTTTCTTATCGTAATCGATGGTGACCTGCCATCCGGGGCAAGTATAGCGCAGCAGTCAATAAGGGCAGGCTCAACAGCAGCAATGGGCAGCAAAATTGTGCTGACACTGTCAGCATCCGGCTCTGCTCCGGCTCCGCCTGCAAATTAGCATGCTGCTGCTAATTGCACAGCGGGGAATCTTCGCCTTTGACAAGCTCAACTGCCTCATCTGCGAGCTTTACAAGCCCCCTGCCCACATATGCCACTGTCAGCAGAAGCCCAGCATCAGAGTCATTAACCGCGACGACAACACCCCTGCCAAACTTCGGGTGGGCTACAGTGTCCCCCTCAACTATTGCATTGATTTCCGGCTGGGGCTGCTCCCCGGTTATCTCCGTTAAAAACCTTGAAGGCTCAGCTTCTGCATAGCTATTCGACCTGCGCGAGTAGCGCGATTTCACCCAGCTGAGGTACAGTTGCTCTTGTGCCCTGGTTATGGCCACATAGCATAGCCTGCGCTCTTCCTCTATATGTGACCAACTGTTTGGAAATAGGCCTTCTTCCAATCCAATTAGAAACACATACTTAAACTCAAGGCCTTTCGAAGCATGAATTGTCATCATGTTTACACTCCCAAGGCCGTAATCCATAAAGTCAGTAGGCGACACCAGTGACGCAGTTTGCAAAAACTCAGCAACAGAGCTGCTAATGCCGGAATCGCCAAAGTCGCTTGCGGCAGCAATAAGCTCTTCCAAGTTTCGGAGCCTTTCAAATGCGTCTTCAGTGTTTTCATTTTTAAGCATGGATTGATAGCCGCTTTCCTCTATTGCGACTGTTACAGCCCAGCTGGCGCTTTGGGCTTTGGATATTTTTGCTATCAGCTGACCAAACTCGCCAAGCTTGTCCTGTTGCTTTTTGCTAAGCGTCGCTATTGACTGTGCGTTTATCGCAGCATCAAGCAGGCTATAGCCCTTAAATGAAGCAAATTCGGCAATTTTGTCAAGCGCAGCATCCCCTAAGCCCCTGCGGGGAGTTTGCACTGCCCTTTTAAAAGCAACGGAGTCATCAGGGTTAACAGAGAGCCTTAGGTATGCCAAAATGTCTTTGACTTCTTTACGCTCATAAAACCTCGTTCCTGCGATAAATAAATATGGAATGCTATAGCGCATAAGGGCAGCTTCCACTTGCCTTGACAATGCATTTGTCCGAAACAGGACTGCAATATCAGACAGCTTTGCTTTTTGCTTGCCAAGCAGCCCGATTATTGTATTGGCTATAAATGCAGCCTCGCTTCTGTCATCATTAGCCTGCTCAATATGAATATCCTGGCCTTGATCTTTATTGGTATAAAGCGTTTTGCCAATTCTTTGGGTATTATTCGCTATAAGATTGTTGGCAGCCTGAAGGATCGCCTTTGTGCTGCGGTAGTTTTCCTCAAGCTTAATCAGCTTGGCATTTGCAAAATCTTTTTGAAACTCAAGTATATTGCGAATATCAGCCCCGCGCCAGCTGTAAATGCTCTGGTCTTCGTCTCCGCAAACGCAAATATTAAGGCGCTCTCTTGCAAGCAGGAAGACCAGCTCGTATTGAATCTGGCTTGTGTCCTGGTACTCATCAACAAAAATATAGCGAAACCTGTTTTGGTATATCTTTAAAACATCATCATTTGCTTTAAACAGGTCTACAGGAAGCCTGATAAGATCATCAAAGTCAACAGCATTGTTTTTTTTGAGCTCATCGCAATAGAGCTCAAAAAAATCTTCAAAGCTGGTTTTTGATGCCTCTTGAAAGCTTTCAAGGCTTGCTTCGCTTATATCGATATCGGACTTTTTTTGGGAAATCATCCTTCGAAGCATGGCAATGTCTTTGTTTGCCAGCTTTTCCCCAAGCGACTTGGCTATCGTTTTTAGCAGCGCCAATACATCATCTTCGTCAAATATGGTAAAGTTGGAATGCAAGCCAATTTTATCTGCATGCGATCTAAGTATTCGTACGCATATCGAGTGGAAAGTGCCCATCCATATGTCTTGTGTTTCATTAATGCCAAATGAGGCAATGCGCTCTTTCATCTCGTTTGCCGCTTTGTTGGTAAATGTCAATGCGAGAATCTGGTACGGCTTGGCCAGGCCCTGGCTGAGAATATGCGCGATTCTGTATGTTACTGTTCTGGTTTTTCCGCTTCCGGCTCCAGCCAGTATAAGAAGAGGCCCTTCTGTAGACATAACTGCTTCCAGCTGTTGTTCGCTTAAATTGTAGTCCATTGTTACTCCTGCTTCATGATGCTGGGGCATCAACTGCCGGCAGCTCTATAAAAATCGTTGTTCCTTGGTTTTTGGCGCCTTGGGCGTATATCTCGCCCATATGCGATTCTACAATCCACTTTGCTATTGCCAGGCCTAAGCCTGTTCCGCCTTCTGCCCGGGAGCGCGCCTTGTCAGTTCTGTAGAATCGCTCAAATATTTTTTCGCTTTCGCCAGGCTCAAGCCCGATGCCTTGGTCCCTTACTGTAATAAGGGCCAGGTTTTGCTTTGTTCTAATGTATGCGACATTAATGCTGGAGCCTACAGGGGAATATGCAACAGCATTATCAAGGATTATTGCGAAAAGCTGCTCGAGTTTGTCTGCGTCCCCATGCAGCCAAATATCTGCTCCCTTTTGGCAGTCTATTACAATGTTCTTGCTGCTGGCTATGTCTTTCATTCGATCTATAGATGCGCTGATCGCATTTTCAAGGCTAAGCAGCTTGAAGCTGAACTGGCTGCTGCTATTTGTGTCTGCTTTAGCCAGAGAGAGCAAATCATATATCAGCTTCTCCATGCGCTCTGTTTCATGGTAGGCATTCTCCAGCCACTGCATTTGCGACTCAACGCTCTCGTCTGTTGAGCCCATGACAACATCCAGGTTTGTGCGCACGATAGTCACTGGCGTGCGAAGCTCATGGGAAGCATCAGCGACAAATTCGTTTTGCCGTTTTATGCTGTCTTCAATAGGAACCATAGCTCTGCTTGCCATAAAGTATCCAATTAGAAATGAAGCCAGAACTCCGGTAATGCTTGTTAGCGCCAGGGTGTTTAAGAGCCTTTTTGAGAAATTGTTTTTAATGTCCATATTGCTGATTATTTGCAGTGTCCTAAGCCTGCCAGAGTCATTTGCTGTAGCAAAGCTCAGGATGCGGTAGTTATCAAGGCTGTAGATAAAAAAATCCTCATTGTGCACATATAAAGCCTTTACTTCCCTTGTGTCCCTGCAAAAGATAAGCTTTGCGATGCTTTGAAGGTTTTTAGTGTCAGGTATCTGGTTCTCATATTTCAAAAGGCGGTAATTTTCGTCCCAGATGCATAGTGACATAGCGGAATTGCTAAGCAGGCTGCGAAATGAAGAAAGCTCGCTGCTTAGGGACGGATCGCTTTCGCCTTCGAATGTAGGCAGGTATTTCTTTAGCTGGACTGCGCTGTTAACCATTTCGAGATCAGTGCTGAGAATTATATTCATATTCATGCTTATATACACAACAAGCACGATTATCAGCACAACCCCGAATAAGAGCAATGTATTTGTGAATAGCAGTTTAAGCCTTATCCTGTTTAGCATTTTTACTTAAGTCACAAGGATCGCAAAGAATACCCCAACCCCCTTGAGGTAACTATCTTTGCCCTTTCGCTGTTTTCAAGCTTCTTTCTTAAATAATGTATATAAATCTCTACTGTATTCTCAGTTGCTTCGCTGTCAACGCCCCAAACGCTGTCTAGAAGGTGGTCTTTGGATATCACGTTTCCGGCGTTTTTCATTAGAAGCTCTAGAATATGGGATTCCTTTGCCGTCAATGACTCCGGCTTGCCTGCAACTACAATCGTTGCATTCACGCAGTCAAGCGCTATGTCTTCAAACGACAGCTGATCTATGTCGTGGATTCGATTGTCTTTTCGCCTTGCCAGCGCTCTGACACGGGCTACTACTTCTGTAGGGTAAAATGGTTTGGACATATAATCGTCAGCGCCTATTTCAAGGCCATATATCTTATCGTCGAGGGTGTCTTTTGCTGTCAGCACAAGCACCGGAGTATGAATATCTGCATTTCTGATCCTTTTTAGCACTTCTATGCCATCCATTTCCGGCAGCATCAAGTCAAGAATTATGACATCATAAATCTCTTTTTGGGCTTGAATATAGCCGCTTAAGCCGTCATAGACAGAATCAGTGGGCAACCCATTTTTTTCTAGTATTTTCGCTAGCGGTTTAGCAATGCCTTGCTCATCTTCTATTAATAATACTCTCATAATTTTACCTTATTATATAAGCATAGATGGAATATAGCTATTAATTTGACTTCATGTATAAATAGTGCTAATATTGGTTTTTATAGGCACTATATACATAGCAACAAGCTTAAAACACCTAAATGCTTTGGAAATTTCGCATGCTTGCGAGCATAGCAAAACTTTATATGTCAATAATCTCATCAAAGCCATATGTAATTATACAGCATTGCAAGTAGTTTAGTGGCAGCGTTTTACAATGGATATCAGCAGGCATCAAAGGCATTATGGGATTTATGCTTAAATGGCTTAATATAAGCCGCTAACAAAAAGGCGCTATTTGTCCAATCTCAGTAGTTGTTGGAGAACACAATTTAACTATTTTAAATGAAATATTCTAAATATCAAACATAAAAGTGAAAAAAAGCTTTACAAATGGTAAATATTATGTATAATATTGTGCAGGAGTGAGTGTGATATGATTAATTGCCCACAATGCGGATACAAGTTTTTGGGTAAAATAGGCAGAAGAAAATACTTCTGCAGCAATTGCTGCTCAGAAATTTTTATCTCGAACAATAAGTGCAAAGTTATGTCCTTGAACGAAAAAGGCATTCCAACCGTTATTAAGACAACAGTGACAAAAGAATCATAGATTATTAAAAATAAGCTTGGTCGAGCCAGGCTTATTTTTTTGCCATTTATTGCCTCATCTGGCGAAATACTAAAATTCCAATTTTCATCCCCGCTGATTTTTTGGCAGTAACCATATTTATTGCCACCAATCCACCGAATTCATATTATTCAAAAGAAGCATACTATCTAGAGCATAAGAAAAGAGAGGCAAGCATGTTTATAGATAGAAGGCTAAAAAGAATTATTGCTATTGCTTTGGTAGCAGTTGCAATGTGGATTGGCTTAAATATAGCAACAAGGCCCGGCCATATAAATATTCTCGTCGGCAAGCAGGCTACACTAAACTTAAACTCTATCTGGGCAAACACTTTAGCGTCATTTAGCCCAAGCGATCTTGAAATATCAATAGAGCAAAACCGGCAAGTTAAGCTGCTTAGCGGCAAAGTTGGCAGCTATAAAATGGCATGCTCCCTGCTTGGCTTTAAGATAAGGGAATGGACTGTGAATGCATTGCCAAGCACATACGTTTATCCTGGAGGGGAGCTGATTGGTGTAAAGATTAGCTCAAAGGGAATTATTGCCTATAACTATGAGAATATAGACGGCACAATACTCTCGCCTGCAAGGAAAGCAAACATACGCCTGGGCGATGTTATACAAAAGGTCAATGGCGTTTCTGCTGACAACGCGGACGACTTCATTGAGCTTGTAAACCAGGCGTGCAACTCGGGCGGCTTTGTAAAGCTCACAGTGCTCAGAAACGGCAACTTAATTGACGCATTGGTTGTTCCGGAGTTTTCCGAGCGAAACCAATGCTACCAAATAGGCCTGAATGTCAAGGAATCCATTGCCGGGATTGGCACTCTGACTTACGTAACTGCTGACAAAAGCTATTTTGGCGCGCTTGGCCATGCAATAGCAGAAACTACCACTGGAACCACTGTCCCAATTGGCAGCGGCATGCTTAACGGCGCCCAAATCGTAAGCCTGCTCAAAGGCGAAAAGAATGAGCCGGGCGCAATTCACGGGCTTATTCTAAAGCAGGCAATTTTCGGCCAAGTAATTGCCAATAATGAATTCGGCATCTTTGGCAGCTATAACGGGGGCTTGTTTAACAATGCTAAAGAGCCTGTAGCTGTAGCGCTGCAAAATGAGGTTAAGGAAGGCCCGGCAACAATACTGACAACAATTGATGGCGAAGAGCCAAAAGAATACGAGATACTTATAACGCGATTGCACAGACAGTCAGCCCCTAACACAAAGAGCATGACAATTGAAGTTACAGATCCCGAGCTTTTATCAAAAACAGGAGGCATTATTCAGGGAATGAGCGGAAGCCCGATTTTGCAAAACGGCAAAATTATCGGCGCTGTAACCCACGTTTTGGTTAATGATCCTAAAAGCGGATATGGTGTTTATATAGAGTGGATGCTGCAAAACAACATGCACCTGATATATAATTAGGCATGCAAGGAAATTGAATGCACAATAACCAAATTTTGCTTTACTGGAAGAAATAAATAGTTTACACTAAAAGAGTTCTATTTGCACTTATTACTCAAGAGTATAGATGGCGAATATTGGGCTGAATTGTATTAATAGCGTTTTGATTTATATTTAGATTGAATGGCTGAAAAATATTTCAAACTTCATTTGACAGTTTCCATTCTGCTGCCATGCTAAGCGCATACAGCGCTGCAAGCATGGGAAAATCAAAAAGTAATTTTAGATTTGGCTACCAAAATATTTGAATAATAGTCCAGTTTACCAATGTTCGACAAATTAGCCAAAATGAACTATTGTAATATGTGGAAGAAAAAATTACTGTAAAAGGGGAACAGATAATGAAGTATACCGTAGCAATTGCCGATGACAACGCAAATTTTGCAGATGCCATCGAAAAAAAGCTTTCCACCACGGATAAGTTTGAAGTTGTTGGAGTAACATCAAACGGCAAAGACATGGTGGAGCTTATCAAAAAGGAGAAGCCTGACGCAATTATAGTTGACTTAATCATGCCAACAGCAGACGGGCTTGACGTGCTGCGCTCTGTACAGGGCTTTGGGAAGTCTTACAACCCAAAGATTGTTATGCTTTCAGCTGTGGGGGGAGAGAAATTTACAAAAAAGGCTGTTGAGCTAGGAGCTGACTATTATTTCGTTAAACCGGTAGATTTGGATGATTTCGCGGCTAAATTCCAGGATGTTTTCAATGCTGATGACGAAAGCATCACAACATCAAGCTTGAGCTTCGAGAATCCATATGAAAAACCTGAGGCAACAATGCCTGATTCAAAAAACTATCACGTGCTTATAACGTCAATGCTTCATGAGATCGGTGTTCCCGCTCATATAAAAGGATATACTTATATGCGTGATGCAATAAAGCTTGTGCTGGATGAGCCTGAAATGCTTGGCGGCATTACGAAAGAACTGTATCCGGCAATTGCCAAAAAGTACAGCACAACCCCTAGCAGGGTTGAAAGGGCAATCCGCCATGCTATTGAAGTAGCCTGGGCGCGAGGCCGCGTTGAGACTATTGATCTGATTTTCGGCTATACCATCGACCAAAACAAAGGCAAGCCAACTAATTCAGAATTTATTGCAATGATAGCAGACAAAATCCGCCTGCAAGTCGGGGAATTTGCTTAGCCACGATTTATAAGGCAAAAACATAGGAATAATTGCCTCCCACCCGTTAAGCGGGTGGCTGCGCTGCAAGCAGGCTATAAGGCTAAGCACAGCCAGCGCCTCATGCAGCATCCAGAGGCTCGCCGCAGTTTATATAGCCGATGGCATTATTGGGCCCCCGATGCAGTGCCATTGACTCGTAGCCCCCATACGGGGCTTTTTTTACTGCTGGCCTGACAGCCTTGGGGCGACAAGCATTGCCAGGGCCCTTATGCTCGCGCCAGATGCGACTGCAAGCCTTGTGCACTTTTTTCATGCAAGCTCATGGGATGCCAGCTGGCTGCACGGCCCATGGGCCGCAGCCTTCAAGCCTTTGGCCTACAGGCTAAGCCGCCTAAAGCGGGCCCTAGAGCTCCGGCTCTCCTTTCGTTTTGTTTGGCGCTATATGCCGATCAGCCTCTTCGCCTTTGCCAATCAAAAGCCCTGCAGCCTTTTCTTGCTCAATAAGCTCGTTTAGCCTCTCAAGGCTTATGCCCGATTTTCTCGCCATTCCCTGCAGTACTGGCATTGGCGCGTTTACGGTTATTGCATTGCGCAGCATTTTTTCCTCGCCGATTAGCTCGCCAGCATACCTCAGCTCGTCTTCGCGCGAAAATATAGGCTTGTAATCCACGATAAAATCCTCCTTTTCTACGAAGCCGGCTAAATACCCGGCTTTTATGCATTCTTCCCGGGCATAGGCAAACGCTTCCTCGCTTGAAGCCCTCTCCGCTGTTTTTTCATCGTGCTTGCAGTAAAAGTAAGAATACCCTGCCAATGAGTTGCTTGTATCTTTGTCTATTAGCTTATCATAGCTGATGTCAAGGAATTTGGCCCGTATTGCCATAAATTCGTCATCATCTGTCAAGCTGTCCATATTAAACTTTGGCTTGCCCCGGTAGGAAACATAAAACTCAGGCCTTGGGCACTGCACATTTCCTATTGTAAAATCCTCGCCCTTTATTGTGCGCCACAAGCTCAGCACCTCTGTATAATAAATGAAGATACTGTCTGTAATGTTGCTATTTGGCGATGCCTGTAGCTCGAGCATAATTATCAGTTTGCCATCATTAGTAAAAAAACTCACATCCTTGTATGAAAGGCGATCAACATATTTGGGATCTATTACAAAATTCTTTATTTCATCTGCTTTTAGCTGCTTGCCGCTGTGCGCTTTGTACAGATCCAAAAAATGCTCGCTTTCACTAAACATGCCTCTAAACAGAGAATCCTTATGGGTTCTTCTCAATTTGTTTTTGTTTGCATCCATTTTGTCTTCCAAAACAGCCTCCTAAGCCCATTTACGCCATTGCATCATAATGCATGATTGTTTTTCAGCATTCTCCTTTAGCAGCAAAGCCCATGCTTGCCTTTACATGCAAAAAAGGCAGGCTGTTTTATTTGCGCTGCTTTTGCAGCTGCAAAGCTTCTCAGCCCGCCAAAAATATCTGTGTTCGTCAAAAAGTTGCATGATTTTAGTCCTCATTGCCTATAGGGGGCTCAGGGCTCTCACTAATGGCTTCCTGCTCGCTGTGGGTGCTGTCTGAATCAGCATCGATATTAGCTTTTGCATCAGAAGCATGCATATCGCTTAATGCTTGTGCATCGCCCGATTCTCCTAAAGCGCCTAATGCATCTTCATCTTCCCCTAAAGCGCCTGATGTTTCTTCGTCGGAGAGCGCATCTTCTAATGGCATGTGCAGTGGCTCTGGCGATGCCTGAGAAGCTGCGGGGCTGGCCTCATTTAGCATAAGGGATGCAGCATCATCTGTCTGCTCATCACCGAGGCCGGAATCAGAGCCAGCCATTGAGCCAGCCCCTACAGAAAGCAGAATGCTTTCTATTTCAGCAGACTCAAAGCTTGTTGATCTTTGCTCCTGGGTTTGCACGCCTATGCCCTCAGCATCGCTGCTTTGCATGCCGAATGCAACAAGAGTTTCATCATATGAGAAATCTTGCATCTTATCTGTTGGGCTTCCTTCTACGAAGTTAAGCAGAAGCCCGATGCCTTCATCGCTTGATTGCTCTTGGCTGGGCTCTTGCTGCTGGCCTGTTTCAATGAGCGCAGGCTCTAATGGCTCAATGCCGGCTTGCTCTGCATCAGCGCTTTCATCATGCTCAAATGCTATTTCCCCTGCTGCAGGCTCTGGCTCTGCTTGGCTGGGCCCATTGCTTTCCAAATCACTTTCTTTTATTGCTTCGCTTATATATTTGGCAGCCGTGTGATCAGTGTCTAGACCAAAATCATACTCTTCATAAACACTGTCTTCGTTTCTGCCAAGCAGGCCGTCAAGTTCGCTAATGAGCTTTTTGTATGCTATTGACCTGCTGATTTCTTTCATATCAGCTTCATTAAAGCGGTAAAGCTTTGGCTTCTCCCTCTTAACAGGAACAAGCTGGGTTGTGTCGAGCTCAAGGCCTTGCTGCGGTATTGGCAAGCCCTTCCTTACAGCCCTTCTCAAAGCCCGCTGCTCTCTGCGTATCATTTGGCGGCGCGAGTACTTCCTTGGCCTGGTTATAACCCACATCATCAATAGAAAAAACGCAAGGTTCAAAAAGCTTACAATGATCCAAATATATCTCATTGCAGGGCTCACCTTGCGCCCGAGCATTAGCGTGGCAAGAGACTGCTCTATTTCAGGAAATACACTTATAGAGCCGCTTTTGTTAGTAATTGTAATGTTATAGCTTTTGCCTTTGTATATGGTGTAGTAGATCTTTCCTTCGCCTATCTCGGTGTTTGAAACATCGAGCAAGCCAAAGCTGTAGACCCAAAACGTGATGTCATTTATATTTACATGCTGCAGGTATTTTGCCCTAACTGTTCCGCCTGAGTTTTCATTGGCCTGGTTAGCCATGTACTGGACCATAAAAGGCTGGTTTTGGTAAGTTTCGATAAATATTTCATGTTCAAGAGACAAATCATTCTCTTCATATCCCTCAATAGCGTCAGGATCCATTTCATCATACAGGTTGCGTGCAGTAAGCGTTAACAGAGCATACATTTCGCTTTCAGGATCGCTAAAGCGAATTATCAAATTGCCATGGTCCGTTTGAATTACGGTATCGGCAAACTTTTCCGGCACTATAATTGCAAAACCATAAGAATGATCGTAGAATTCCTCGCTTCCAGCCGCGAATGCGATAGAAGATGCGAGTATAGTAATTACACCTATTATTGCTGTTATTTTAAAAACTGTATTTTTGTTAGATTGCATCTCAAATCGCCTTTTTTAGCTAAATCGGAGAGTGCTTGTTTTTTAATCAATAAAAAATAAGCGTCGAGCGCTATAACCCAATTATTAATTCGATGGCATAGCGCATAGTTGAAGCTGCTTTTGCCATAGGCATAAACCTACTTTCTTAAGAGGCACTCAGGGTTATGAAATTTGAACAATATTCGCTCTTGATTGTTTTTATAACCAAATTGCCACTCCTTAAGGGCTGTCTGATTATAACATACAAAGCATATGAGTTTATATTCGAATGGCCAAAGTTTAACTTGTTTTAACTGTTTTTCCCGAATATTTAGCATGGGGCATCAACAGCCATATCGATCTATTCTGGAGAGATTTTTATCGTAAAGATAAAATAGCACGAAAATATACGTTCATTTTATAGATAGAAGCTATATATTGACAATATTTAGACTATCCACAAACATAATTTGGCTTGCTAATATTTCCAATGAAACCTTATCAATCTTCCAATTATTTACTCAATATAGGACTTTTTTAGAATTTCATCGAGTGTTTTTCTAGCACACGCTAATAGCGCATTTTTAAAAAGCTTATTATTCGGCAGCCTAACGAGGATAGATGCCGGGAAATAGAACAATCTAACAAAGAGCAATAAATAGGATCGCCCCAATGCACGTATGCGCGCAGCATGTTACAGCAAGCAATTAGAATAATGCTGTTATTTTTTCTGCTGCTTCGCTATAATTATAATCGGCTGCATTATTTTGCGGCAATAAACCAGCCGGACAGAAATTTCAGATATAAGCGCCATGAGGCTGCAATCAATCTGCAGAACACAAAAATAAATCGATAAAGAGGCATATATGCTAGCACTAATTCTTGGAGGGGCGAGCAGCGGCAAAAGCATGTTTGCCCAAATACTAATAAAAAAACTAAGCTATGAAAACAATGGCGATCTCTTTTATTTAGCTACAATGGTTCCTGTTGACGACGAAGACCGTTTGCGAGTCCAAAAGCATGTCGATGAGCGCAGCGGCTGGGGTTTTGCTTCTATAGAAGAAGGCTATAACTTGGGCAATTGCATTAGCAAGGTTTCATCAGGCGGCTCAGTGCTTTTTGACAGTGTGACTTCATACGTGCAAAATGCCTTATTCTCAGGGCACCCAAGCGTTGCATCTATGGGCTCTGAAGATATTGCCCAGTCAATTTTAAATATCTCTAAAGCATGCAGCAACATGGCAGTTGTTTCTGATTATATTTTCTCGGATGCCGAGAGGCATTCTGCTGAAGTTGAGAATTATAGAAAGACTATGGGCCAGGTCCACCAAATGATCGCGCATGAGGCTGGCCTTGTCATAGAATGCGCCTATGGCTTTGCGATTGCCCACAAAAACACTGCTAACTACCCTCTTGGCAATATCGCAGGCGAGCTGCAAGCAGCCAGTGTTAATTCTGGGAGCGAGCTTAGGTAATAGTGCCTTTAGCAGAGAGGAGGAGGCGCATTTACAGTGCGCAAAACCAATGCAAGCATTACTTATATGCATAAGCATGTTCTCAAAAATCCCAATTAAAAATATCCAATGGGGCGAAGACAAGGGCTCCTCTGCAGCAGCTTGGCTGCCTGCAGTTGGCGCTATATGCGGTACAGCCACTTTCGCTGCTGCAAAGCTGTCAAGGTTTCTAATCGGAGCAGCAAATGGCATCAGCGCTTTTATAATGCTTTTATCAGTATTTGCAGTCTGTGGCTTTTTGCACTTTGACGGCCTTATGGATAGCGCTGACTGCCTTTTGTCCTCAAGGGACAGAGAAGGAAAGCTTAGAATACTCAAAGACTCAGCAACCGGGGCGTTTGCCTCAATTTGCGCAACTCTGGCAATTTTGGCGTACTATTCTTCTTTTTTGGAGTGGGTAAGCCTTCCTCCTAAGCTGGATATTCTGCTAGTGCTAATACCAATGCTTTCAAGGGCATGGGCAATCACATTGATGTTTACTATTGATCCGCTAGAAACAAGCACCATTATGCGCTATTTTACCTCAGGCAAAAAGCCGGTTCACCTGGCATGTGTGTTTATTGCCGCCTCATGCACAGCCGTCGGAATTCTCCTGCTTGCAGGAGTCTGGGCCTTTGCGGCTGCATTGGCTTCGCTATTTGCCTCATACATGCTCGCAAGCCATGCAAAGCGCGAGCTCGGAGGCATTAATGGCGATATAATTGGCGCATCAATCATTCTTTCAGAGATTTTATGCTATTTGGCAATGCCAATTTGCCAAATCAGCTAGGAGGGCAGTATGGTTTTAATATTTGGAGGGGCTTACCAAGGCAAAACAGCTTTTGCACAAAGAGCATTTGGCCTAAGCCCGGAAGAGATATATACCTGCTCAGAAAATGAGCAGCCGAGCTTTTCATATAAAGCGATTGACAGCTTTCATGAGTTCATTTTTGAGTGCGCAAAGAGCGGCACGGATCCCAGCGAATTCATTATTAGCCACTTTGACGACATTAAGGGCAAAATCATTATTATGGATGATGTATGCAGCGGGCTGGTGCCAATGGGGGCTGTAAACAGGCTGTACCGAAAGTATGCAGGCAAAAGCATGCAGTTGCTTATGGGATATGCAGATGAGGCATACAGAGTTTTCTGCGGCATTGGGGAGAGGCTGAAATAGTGCTTGTCCAGATGATTCGCCATGCCAAAACCTTGGAAAACGAGGCCATGCTTTACCAAGGCTCAAGCGATCCCCACATAAGCAAGGCTGGCAGGCAGCAGTTAATTGACAACAAAAACAAAGAGCTTTATATAAGCACTGACAGATACTATACCAGCGATCGCGCTAGAGCCATCCAGACAATGCAGGAGCTTTTCAGCAATGAAAACTACTGCATAGTGCCATTGCTGACAGAATATAATTTTGGCGATTTCGAAATGAAGACAAACGAAGAGCTAATGGCAAATAACGAGTATATATTATGGCTTCAGGACAAAACCGGCGATGTAAAATGCCCTAATGGCGAAAGCAACAACATGTTTTTGTCAAGGATCCTTAAGGGGCTTGATTATGCGATTAACGACGCCAGCGAGCACTCTGCAGAATCGATAACTATCATCTCCCATGGGGGCACTATTGCCTTTTTATATATGTCGCTTATGGATGAGTGGGATGCAGACTTCTACAGCATAATGCCAAAACACTCGGAAGGGTACCTATTTGATCTAATTCAGATAGATTCTGAAATAATTGTAAACAAGTCGCAGAGAATATGCTAAAATAGCTTCTGTTATACACAACATCATAACTACGAGAGTGACACCATGGTTTTTAAGAATTCAGCATTAGATCTTGTAGGCGAAACCCCCATTTTACGGCTATCCAAAACAGAAGCAGCCAGAGGAATACCGGCAGAGCTTTTCGCAAAACTTGAGTTTTACAACCCATTTGCCGCTATGCAAGACAGAATTGCTATTGCAATTGGCAAGGAAGCAGAAGAGCTAAATGCTACCAGCCAAACAATGCTATATGCATGGGGCTACGGCGACTGCATCCTGTCACTTGCGTTTTATGCAGCAATCTGCGGCAACCCATTTCATCTCGTTATGCCTGACACTGACAACCCCAGCAATATTGAGCTTGCCAGCTATTACGCTGCAGAAGTTGAGCTTGTGTACATGGCAAGTGCAGAGTCCGGCCTCTCATACGCAAAATCGCTTGCTGAAGAAGACAGCAATGGCGTATTTATTGATCTGGGCAAGCTCAAGGAGCAGACGCACTATTTTTCCACAGCTCCTGAAATTTGGAGAGACACAAACGGCGAAATAGATGTTTTAGTTGCACATCTTACATATGCTGATGACCTTTCAGGCATGTACCAGTTCTTCAAAGACCAGGAGCGGAATGTAAGAGTATTTGGGGCTACATACGAGGAGCTGTATGAAGAGGCGATCGACCAGACGATAGAAGACTGCTTCGATGAGCTGATAAGCATTGATATCGATGAAGTATATGAAGAGCAGGACATTCTGGCGAGAACAGAAGGCCTTATGCTTGGCCTTAGCTCGGTTGCTGCCATTTGTGCAGCTTTGGAGCTTGCTGCAAAGCCAGAATTTGCAGGAAGCAAAATCGTGTGCCTTCTGAGCGAAGGCGGATATATGCGATTTCTTGACATGCAGTATTAGGGCCGGCAAACGGCTGCGGCAATTCTTAGCGCCAGCCTGCCTGCCCTCCCCTGCCGGCTAAGGCATATGGGCCTTATGCACAAATTTTTTGCGTTTCATACCGTCGCCGCAAGTCTCTATCACGCAAGCAAAAGCGCCCGCATATCTCCTTAAGCGTGCCTGTTTTATGGCAAGGAGGCTGCATACAGCCTGTTTTTTTTGCTTGTGCACGCACTTCATATTCAGTTAAGCCATTTAGCCTGCAGGTGCAAGGCTTGAGCTTTGAATTTGATCAAAAAAAGATGCAAGCTGTATGCCAGCATCAGCTTTGCATCTTTTCATTTATGCCAATAAGCTATTCTTGCTCTGCCATTTTCGCGTATTTTTCGTATCTGCCCTTTGCGTCGAGCGCTGATTTTGCAAACAGCTCTTTAGCAATCTCCGGGAACGTAACCTCAAGAGCAGTATAGCGGGTCTCAGATTTTATAAACTCTTCGAAATCTTTTGTTGGCGGCTTGCTGTCAAGCGTAAATGGATTTGCGCCGGCAGCAGAGCTGTTTGGGTTATACCTGTAGTGGTGCCAGTAACCGCTTTCAACAGCATTCTTGCACTGCTGCACACTGCTGCCCATGCCGGACTTGATGCCATGGTTAATGCAAGGCGCGTATGCAATTATTATGCTTGGCCCGTCAAAGCTCTCCGCTTCCTTTACAGCCTTGAGCAGATGGTTCATATCCGCCAGCGAGACCTGCGCGACATACACATATCCGTAAGAGGCTGCCATCATGCCGAGATCCTTCTTTTGCACTTTCTTGCCTTGGGCTGCAAACTTAGCCACTGCAGCTGTCGGCGTTGACTTGGATGACTGCCCGCCGGTGTTTGAGTACACCTCTGTATCAAACACGAATACATTGAGGTTCTCTCCGCTAGCCAGTACATGATCCAAGCCTCCGTAGCCAATGTCATATGCCCAGCCATCGCCGCCGAAGATCCAAATGCTCTTCTTCCTTAGCTGCTCTTTGTTGCTAAGCAGATAGTCTCTGTCAGCGTTTTGCTCGCTTGTTGCCTCAAGGGCGGCCACGAGGGCGGTTGACGCCTCTTCAGACACAGCATCATCATCAAATGCGGTGATCCAGCCGGCAAGGGCTTCTTTTAAATTGGTATCCGAAGTGGAGCCTAAAAGATCCTCAGCTTTGCCCTTGAGCGTATTTCTTTGCTTTTTAACGCTTAATGCCATGCCGTAGCCATACTCTGCATTGTCTTCAAAGAGCGAGTTAGCCCATGCCGGCCCTTGGCCCTTGGCATTTTTTGTATAAGGAATGCTTGGGGCAGATGCGCCCCAGATGGAGGTGCATCCTGTTGCATTGGCTATATACATGCGATCGCCAAACAGCTGTGTCAGCAATTTGGCGTAAGGGGTTTCGCCGCAGCCTTCGCAAGCTCCTGAGAACTCAAGCAGCGGCTGGCAGAACTGGCTTCCCCTAACTGAGAACTTATTCAAGCCGGACTCTTTTAGCGGCAACTGCGAAATGTAGTCCCATAAAACTGCATCATCGCCGCTGTCTTCTACATCCCTGAATGAAAGCGCTTTTTCTTTGCCTTGGCAGACATTTATGCAGCTGCCGCACCCTGTGCAGTCTTTTGGCGATACCTGCACACGGAAAGCGTAGGCTTCGAGAGCTTTGCCGTTTGGCTTGCGCGTCGAAAACTGCATTGGGGCTGCCTGAGCTTCTTCAGGCGTAAGAAGAAACGGCCTGATTGCAGCATGAGGGCATACGAAAGAGCATTGTGCGCATTGAATGCAGTTTTCGCTGTTCCAAACCGGAACTTCCATTGCTATATTTCTCTTTTCGTATGCTGATGTTCCAGACGGGAAAACACCGTCCTCCATGCCTACGAAAGTGGACACAGGAAGCAAGTCTCCTTTTTTTCGCGTCATGGGGCGCAAGATATCCTTTATAAAAGCAGGTTCGCTGGCAGGCTGCTTTTCGCTCACATCAGCTTGCAGCCAAGATTGCGGAACTTCGGCCTTATGCAGAGCGCTTATTGCCCTTTCTATGCCGTCGAAGTTCATCTGCAGTATTTTTTCGCCCTTCTTGCCGTAGTTTTCTACTACTTCCTCTTTGAGCAGCTTTTCTGCCTCATCGTAGGGAATGACGTTGGCAAGGTAGAAGAATGCCGCCTCCATTATCATGTTGGTTTTTCTGCCCAGCCCGACTTCTTCAGCGATCAATGAAGCATCTATTGTATAAAAGTTTATGCTCTTTTGGGCTATTTCCCTCTTGTATTCAGCTGGCATGTTTTCGTCAAGCTCTTTGGCGTCCCAGGCTGTATTGAGCAGGAACACTCCATTCTCCTTCAGATCAGAAACCATGTCATATTGCTCAAGATAGCTTTGCATCGAGCAGCAGACAATGTCAGCCCTGTCAATGGTGTATGTTGAGCGGATAGGGGAACGTCCAAACCGGAGATGGGAGCTTGTTAAGCCGCCGGATTTTTTTGAGTCATAGTCAAAGTAGCCTTGTGCATAAAGGCCTGAAGTATCGCCTATGATCTTGATTGCGCTTTTGTTTGCACCTACAGTGCCGTCAGATCCAAGCCCCCAGAATTTGCAGCTCACACAATCCTCTGGCGATGCATCAATTTTCTCAGTGACAGGCAGTGAAAGGTTGGTTACGTCATCAACAATTCCTATGGTAAACGAGTTCTTGGGCTCAGCCGCCTCAAGGTTTTCGTAAACGGCTTTTATTTGTGAGGGGGTGGTTTCTTTTGAGCCAAGCCCGTATCTTCCCCCAACTATTAGCGGCATGCCCTCTTTATTGTAAAATGCGCTTCTGACATCCAGGTAAAGAGGCTCTCCGATAGATCCAGGCTCTTTTGTTCGGTCTAAAACAGCAATTCTCTTTACGCTATCAGGAAGGGCTTCAAAGAAGTATTTTTCGCTAAAAGGCCTATAGAGCCTGACTTTTATGAGGCCAAGCTTCTTGCCCTGTTTTGCCAGATAGTCTATCGTTTCTTCTATTGCTTCGCAAACAGAGCCCATAGCGATGATAACATTCTCCGCTTGCGGATCTCCGTAATACTGGAAAGGCTTGTATTCGCGCCCTGTCAGTTCAGTTATTTGGCCCATATAGTCGTTGACAACATCATCGACATTCTCATAAAAGCGGTTGGCAGCTTCTTTCTCCTGAAAGAAAATATCCGGATTCTGCGCTGTACCCTTTGTATACGGGCGTTCCGGGTTCAGTGAGCGGTTTTTAAACCTTTGGAGCGCTTCTTTGTCCAGCATGCGCTCGAAGTCTTCATAGTCTATTACTTCAATGTTTTGTATTTCGTGCGATGTTCTGAAGCCATCGAAAAAATGAAGGAAGGGCAAAGAAGACTTTATTGATGCAAGATGGGCAACACCGCCTAGATCCATTGCTTCCTGTACGCTGCATGAAGCGAGAAGGGCAAATCCCGTCTGGCGGGTGGCCATAACATCAGAATGGTCCCCAAATATCGATAGAGCATGCCCTGCGATCGCCCTTGCGCTTACATGAAAAACACCGGGCAGGAACTCTCCGGCTATTTTGTACATGTTCGGCAGCATCAAAAGCAGCCCTTGGGAGGCTGTGAATGTAGTTGTTAGTGCACCTGCTGTAAGCGATCCATGAACTGCGCCAGCTGCGCCGCCTTCTGACTGCATTTCAACAACATCGACCTTTTGGCCGAATATGTTTAGCTGGCCATTAGCTGACCATTCATCAACCACCTCAGCCATTGTTGAGGAAGGCGTAATTGGATATATGGCAGCAACTTCAGTGAAAGCATATGCTGTATATGCAGCTGCATTGTTGCCATCCATAGTTTTCATTTTTTTTGCCATTATATAACTCCTTAGTTGAGGCTTGCTCTGATTATTATCTACTGTTGTTCAGCAACCATTCAGAACACTTGGATATAGGCAAGTGCTGTTCAATTTTTGCCGTTTCACATTCCAGTTAAGGCACAAAGCGCCATACACCTGCTTATTTGACCAATATAGCAAAAAGTAATAGTTTACTCAATACATTTTGAATTAATGTGTGTGCTGTGATCAGAATTTAATTAATAAGCCAAAAGCGATGTTTCACCTAGCCTTTTAAGCTTCTTGCATGCAGTTTCTTATTTTATATAATTCAGGGAGCACGAAGCTGTTTTTTCGAATTGTTACACATTAATGAAATATTACAGATTTTCATATGAAAACAAAAAAAAGCAAGCTCATAAGCCGAGTTCTGTTTTAATGGCCATCTATCTTGGAATACTGTCGCCAGTACCCTAAAGCGACTTACCACGAGCATCAGCGGGCCACTGTATACGCTCTTTCTTAGTCTTGCTCCGAATGGGGTTTGCATGTCCGGGCAGTTGCCTGCCCGCCTGTGCGCTCTTACCGCACCCTTTCATCCTTACCTATGCGAACATAGGCGGTTTCCTTTCTGTTGCACTTTCCTTAGGGTCGCCCCCACCTGGCGTTACCAGGCATTCTTGCCCTGTGGAGCTCGGACTTTCCTCAACACCGAAGTGCTGCGGCCAAACGGCTTGCTCGCTGATAATAGTAGCAAAAAAAAAGAGCATAATCAAATGAATTTTTGGCTGGGCGGCAAGTTAGTGATTGCTGCCCAGCGCATTGATGCGAAATTGTATCATTTCAATCTCAGACATTTTAAGCGCTTCCTGATGTGTGCGCTTAGCAAGCGCGCCTCTCATTAAAGCAAGCTCCTTTTGCGCTTTTTGCAAACGGCTAAGCAGGTACTCTTCATATATTTCCGCGTTTCGGCATTTCTCGGGAAATATAATGCTGGCTTTATCAGGGCAATAAGGAGCCGCTTTTGCATTGTCAATAAGCATAATCTGATAAAAATGGCCGTGCTCTTTGGCAATAGCGTTTTCATCAATGAAGTAGCCGTGCTGCGAGAGGAACAACCGCAGCTCATCGACATAGGTTTGCGGGCCCAGAATCAGCTTTGGAAAGCTTTTGGATTTCTGCTCATTTTTTTGCAATATGCCCATAATTGTCCGGCCGCCCATGCCGGTAATGCTTACGCAGCTTGCCTCCCCTGCGCTTAAGGGCTCAAGGCCGTTTCCTATCCTAAAACTGCACCTGCCGGCAACGCCTGCTTTCACGGCATTAGCTATGCCGTTTTGCAAAGGGCCAAGCCTGGCCTCAGTGATTATTGCCTGCTTGGCTTTGTTGTTTTCAAGGAGCCAAATGGGCAGGAACGCATGATCTGATCCTATGTCAGCAAAAGTCTGGCACTCATATGCCAAAGCCGCTATAGTGCTTAGCCTGCTGCCAAGAATTGTTTTTTTACTTTGCATACCGGCAGTTTGAAAGCCTCGCTATAAAAAAATAGGCCACTTGATTCTCCTTCTTATTGACAAATGGGCGGCACTGTATATAATAGTTTAAGTGAGTGTTCCCTAGTAGCTCAATCGGTGGAGCAATCGGCTGTTAACCGAGAGGTCGTAGGTTCGAGTCCTACCTGGGGAGCCATTTTTTTTGCTTATTTGCATTCCTTTGCCGCATAGCCCTGAAGGGCTTGCCGGCGAGCAGCGCGTGGCAGGCATGGTTATAGCAGCGCTAAGGCTGCTTTTTTTTGTTTTGCCTGTTTGCCGGCTTGCGCTTTTTTTCACCGCTGTTTTGGCTTTTAGCAGTATTAGGCTTCGCATCAGACATGAGCAATGCAACTTCCTTTTTTGTAAGCTTTCTATACTCCCCTGCCTTCAGGCCGCTTAGGCTTACGCCCCCTTCGCTAACCCTCTTCAGGCTGACAACGCTTGCGCCTATAGCTTCAAACATTCTTCTAACTTGCCTGTTTTTGCCTTCTTTTATCGTGACGAGGTATACAGGATGCTTGCCTTCCCTATAAATGAGCAGGCGAACTTGCGCCGGGGCAGAAACCTCCCCGTCCCCAATGCCAACTCCCCTCTCAAGCGCGTGCTGCTCTTTTGAGGAAATCTTTCTGTTTATGGCTGCTTCGTAGGATTTCTCTTTGCCATATCTCGGGTGTGTAAGCTTGAGCGCAAAGTCGCCATCATTTGTCAGAAAAATAAGGCCCTCGCTATCCTTGTCAAGCCTTCCAACCGGAAATATCCTGCTGGCTTCATCGGCAATAAGATCTGTTACTGTCTGCTCGCCATGCTTTGTTGAAACAGCGCTAATTACGCCTTTCGGCTTATTGAGCATATAGTAGACATTGCTTTGCGCCGTTACTTGCTTGCCGCCAAGCGTGACGATGTCTTTGCCTTCATTTACCTGAAAGAAAAGATCCTTGACTGTAGCCCCGTTCACAGAAATTAGCCCGCCAAGCACAAGTGACTCTACTTTTCTGCGCGATCCTAAGCTGCATTTTGCTAAGTACTGATTAATTCTCATATTTTTTATTGTAAGCGGGCAGTTTCTCTCTCAAAGCAGCCTGCTTTTGCTTTTCATGTTTATAATAAGCATTATGGCATTGCCAACTTGCGCATGCAACACCTGTTTTGCTGCGGGGGGAATATCGCTTTGCTTAATGCACAAAAATAATTTGCGCATTATAGCTTATCATGGTACCATAAGCTCAATATTAAGCGTTTAGCAATTAATTATTTATGGAAAGCAATGAGGATAAACTTTTGGGCAGCAGATTCATTTTTGAAGGGCATGATACAGTCGAACTGGCAAAAAAGTACGGCACCCCGCTTTATGTAATGAGCTACGATGCAATTAAGCGCTCAGTAGACAAGCTGAAAGCATCTTTTGAAAAAAGTGGGCTGGAATACAGTATAAACTATGCAGGAAAGGCATTTCTAAACACCGCTATGTGCAGAATTGCTGACATTTTAGGCCTGGACCTGGATGTCGTTTCCGGCGGTGAGCTTTATACAGCGCTGGCGGCCGGGTTTGACCCGTCCCGCATAACATTGCATGGAAGCAATAAATCCCAGCAGGAAATAACCGAAGCAATTGAAGCCGGGGTCGGAACCATAACTATTGACAGCCTGTATGAGATTGATCTGCTTAATGATATTGCAGCATCAATGGGCAAAGTAGTGCAAGTGCATTTGCGCCTTTCCCCTGGCGTTGAGGCGCACACTCATGAATATGTGCAAACAGGCCGCGTTGACTCCAAATTTGGCATACCGATAAGCATGGGATCAAGGGCCGCAAGAATGGCCATAGAAAAGCCAAACCTTGATCTAAAAGGGCTGCATTGCCATATAGGCTCACAGATCTTTAACACAAAGCCATACTTTATCGCACTCACAGGCATGATCGAGATGGTGTATAACATCAAAGAAATGGGTGCCGAAATACGCGAAATAAACCTTGGCGGAGGGTTTGCTATTAATTACCTGGCAGACGAAAACGATTTTGACATAGACTCGCTGTTTCCGTCAGTAGCTGACTTTTTGCGCGAAAACGCCCAGTCTCTTGGAATTAAGGTCCCAAAAGTCATTGTTGAGCCGGGCCGTTTCATTGTAGGAAAGTCAGGAATTACGCTGTATACTGTGGGCACAATTAAGGAAATACCATATATTAGAAAGTATGTTAGCGTTGATGGCGGCATGGCTGACAACCCAAGGCCTGCATTGTACAATGCTGTGCATTCTGCCGTTGTTGCCAATAAATATGACTATGAGCCGACCGATTTGGTCACAATCAGCGGCAAATGCTGCGAAACTGACACTCTGATAAAAGATATTCTCCTGCCTCCCACAGAGCCGGGCGATATATTGGCTGTAATGGATACAGGGGCTTACAACTACTCTATGGCAAGCCACTACAACCGTCTGCTTTCACCCAGCGTAGTGCTTTTGAGTGGAGAGCGCGATGATTTAATCGTCAAGCGCGATACCTATGCTACAATAATAGCGAATGATGTCATTCCGGAGTGGATGGGCAACAAACAATAGATTATAAATAAAGATAGGTAGAGCAATGGGGATACTGCGCGGTTTTGATATATATAGAGTCCTGCCCGGTGTTTTTTTCGGATTTCTTGCTATTACATTGCATGAATACTCCCATGCATATGCCGCTTACCTGCTTGGCGACAATACGGCCAAAGAGATGGGAAGGCTGTCTTTGAACCCGCTTAAGCACATCGATCCGATAGGGCTTGTTTGCTTTGTGCTCTTCAGGTACGGCTGGGCTAAGCCTGTTCCAATAAACCCGAACAACTTTGAGAACCCAAGAACCGGAATACGAATTGTCAGCATTGCAGGGCCGGCGGCAAATATGGCCCAGTGCCTGTTTTGCCTGCTTGGAGCCAAAATTTCTTTGATATGCCTAAACAATATGCTGTTTTTTATGTTTCTTCAAGGAATGGCTATGAATATAGGATTTGCTGTATTTAATTTATTGCCGTTCCCTCCATTGGACGGATCAAAAATATTGCTCTCATTTATGCCGATTAAAGCAGAAGCTTTTTTCTACCAATACCAAAAATACTTTAGCGCTGTTTTTATGGCTCTTATATACTTTGGGGTAATTGATCCTTTGATAGAAGCTCCGATTGCTTACATAAGCGGCTTGCTTTTAAAATTGATCGGCTTTTAGCTATCTGCGCAGGCATACGCAGCACGCCATATGATTGCAAAGAAAGGGGTGCATGCCAAGCGCTTTTGAGAAGCTGCTGCCTGGCAAATGAGATGAAACAGAATTTTTCTCTTGATGCTTTCGAGGGCCCGCTCGATCTGCTGCTATATCTGGTCCAGCAAAACGAAATCGATATCTTTGATATACCAATTGCACAGATAACATCGCAATTTCTCGATTACTTATCATTGTGCGATGTTTTTGACATTGAAAGCGCAAGCGAATTTATTGCCATGGCTTCTCTCTTAATCGAGCTTAAATCACGGGAGCTGTTGCCGAAAGGCGATGATGCAAGCGACAGCTCAGAGGCTTTTACAAGCGAAGAGCTCTCAAAAATGCTGCTTGAGTATAAAGCCATCAAGCATATAGCTGCATATTTAAAGCATTACGAAGAAGAGCATTTATTGCACATAGGGAAGGATCCGCTGTTTTTTTGCGATATGGAGCCAGAGGCTTTGGAGCTTGGCATTCAACCAGCCGATCTTTATGCAGCCCTTCAAAAGGCATTGGCTAAGTCGCTTACAGCGCAGCAAAGAGCCAAACCGGCAGCTTACCAGATTCCTGAGCCTTATGCATCAGTTGAGGAAATGTCGGATAAGGTTAAGCAACTGCTAAGCATTCAAAAAAAAGCAGCGTTTTTTGATCTGCTTAAAGGCATTAGCAGGGATGAGGCGATAGCTTTCTTCTTAGCTATCTTAGAATTGTTTAAAAGAGGGTTTATTGATATCGTGCAAGAATATGAATTTGGCGACATAAGCCTTATGCTGATTACATGATTAAGCAAAGCAAGATTTTTTCAGCTGCGCTCGAAGCCATCCTATTTGCTTCCGGAGAGCCTGTAAGCATAAGGGCTATAGCATCTGCGCTTAATATACCAATAGGCGTCGCGGAAGAGCTGGCTGAAAAGCTGAAGGAAGACTATGCGGCTGGGGATCGGGGACTTGAGATAAGCGTAGCAGACGGCTATGCCGAAATGCAAACCAGCCCGGAAGTGTTTGAATACGTCAAAGAAGCGCTAGGCGTCAGCCAGCCGCATGCGCTTTCGCAAGCAGCTGTGGAGACTCTTGCAATAATAGCATATAAACAGCCTGTTGCAAGAAGCGATATAGAGCGAATCAGGGGTGTAAAGTCATCAAGCTCTCTTGATGTGCTTATAGCAAAGGGGCTGGTTAAAGAAACAGGAAAGTTTGACTTGCCCGGAAAGCCAAGCGCATTCTCAACAACAAGGGAATTTCTCACGCTTATGAATATCAAAAGCCTTTCTGAGCTGCCAAGCTACGAAGACTTTGCCGCAGATGCTGCACTGGAAACAGAGCCTTACAACTGCTAAGCATTTCTCAGTCAACAAGCCCTGAGGCCACTCTAAATGTTTGCGGGAAAGCGAAAATTATGATAGAATTCATACAAGGTTTGGAGGCATAGCTCAGTTGGTTAGAGCGCTCGCTTCACATGCGAGAGGCCATGGGTTCGAGTCCCTTTGCCTCTACCAAATTGCAATTAAGCAGGTTTCAGCCAAAAATATCGATTATAGCGCTGAAGCCTTTTTTTATTTCCGGGTGCAGGAGCTTTGCTGATTTGGGCCTTGATGCGCTATGCTTTGCCAAACTGCAAAGCTTGCAGCATCAAAAGCAATGCTCCTAAGCTATTAAAAATTGTATATAGAGCAGGGCTCTTTGTATCGAATGTGAGGCTGCAATAGCTTCCAAGCTATTTTTTTGCCAGAGAACAGTATAAAAAGCAAAACACGCTGAAAAAAAGGAAGGCACCTTGATAATGGTATCTTGATCATTTATAATTTATAATAATTTTGCTCTTAAAAGCAGCCTGTAAAGCAGGCGCGCTTATGCTTATAAATATAGGAGGATATGGGCGTGAGTTGGTGGAGCGAATCAGATTGGATCGACTCTGAAGCATGGGAGTTTGATGAATATGAGCAAAGAGGCACAACCCCGGGCATGCGCTGGGCAACAAACACGCTAACCGGGGAAAGCGGATTGTTTAAGCCGGAAAGCTATCGCAAGCGCTCTGCCTATTGCGAATACGCTGCATCAAAAGTTGCTGAGCTGCTTGGTATTCCAAGCGCAAAAGTGCTTGTTGGCATCTTGGCCAATATGCCTGGCTGCATAAGCCTTGATGTGCGCAGCGGATATACAGACAAAATAATTCTTGCAGATTCACTGCAATGGTCTGGCGATTTGCTGAAGCTGAGAGAGTCAAGCGAAAGCGAGAGAGTTTACGGGAGGCCTTCTGAGATGTCCTTTCAAGGGCTGTTGCCGTTTTTAACCTATGAAGCAGAGCTTGGCCTGGTTAAAATGATGTACTTTGACTGCATAACTGACAATCCCGGGCGCCATGAGAGCAACTATATGTTTTCTATAGATAGCCGCGGTGCAATTAACAGCTTGCTGCCATTATTTGATCACGGGCTTTGCTTTCAGGAAATCAGCTATTTGCATGATTTTTGCACCGCTTTAGGCATGGACGTAGGAAATGGCAGGGATGAGTTTCGCGGGAGAGGCAGGGGAATGCGCAGGGGCTGGTTTATGTTTGGCGGATCCTCTTTCCCCTATTTTGGCAGAGGCGGGTTTGGAAGCAGCTTTCCTTTCGATGATCTATACGGGTATATCAAAAATGACTATCCGGAATTAATCAGCTATTATAGCGAGCGGATTCGAAGCGACGAGTTTAGGCAGGGCACTGCCAGCCTGGGCTGCTATGATTTTATCATGGACAAGCTAGACAGCTTTGAAGGGGCCTAAGCAGGGCCCGCTTTTTTTTAGGCGCCGATACCCCAAAGGCATAAAAAAGTTAAGAGCCTTTTCATGGCAATGCAACAGCTGCCAGAGATCAGCTTCAAAAGCAGTGTTTTTCACTCGTTTCCTCTATACATTTTCGGCGAACAAAGCCAATACCGGGCAGCCTTTTAGAGCATGCCTTCAGCATTAAATGCGGCTGCGCCTGTGCTATTATTTTAGTAGGCGCAGCTAACCCGCTCGCCTATTGCCCAATAATAAACAATACAGCATTGTGACGCATAGGCAGCAAAAACGCTGGCTTATCGGCTTAATGCTTTAGTTACGGAGGCTAAAAAAATGCTCTATGGATGTTTAGTGCCACATCCGCCTTTAATCATAGAAGAAGTCGGAGGGCCTGATGAAATCCCTGCAACAAGGGCAGCATACAAAAAAATCGCACTAGAGGCCAAACAGGCCAGCCCTGATGTTTTGGTAATCTTCTCCCCTCACAGCATTATCTACTCAGACTACCTGCACATTTCGCCGGGCCGGCAAGCGCATGGCAATTTCGGGCTCTACAACGCGCCCCAAGCCAAATACTCCGTTGGCTACGACAGCGAGCTTGCAGCGCTCATCGGCGAAATAGCTGAGGAAAACGGCATACGCGCCGGCTTTCTGGGAGAGGTTGACAAAGCGCTTGATCATGCAAGCATGGTGCCGCTTCATTTTATTAAGCACGATAAAATTGTAAGAATCGGATTGTCCGGATTTTCCCTGATAGATCATTACCGGTTTGGCATGTGTGTGCGCCTGGCTATCGAGAAGCTGGGGCGCAATGCTGTCATTGTGGCAAGCGGGGATATGTCGCACAAGCTCTCAGAAACAGGCTCATACGGGCTTGCGCCGGAAGGCGCTTTGCATGATCGCTACGTAATGGAATGCCTGCAGGAAGGCGATTTCAAAAAACTGATGGCTATAGATCCTGCTGTTGCCAACGCAGCTGCTGAATGCGGCCTAAGAAGCCTTGTAATGCTGGCAGGAGTGTTTGACGGCTTGGACTTTGAAAGCGAAGTATATTCGTATGAAGCCCCATACGGAGTTGGCTATCTCACAGCTTCTATACGCTCGGTTGGAATGCGCGATAGCCTGCTGGCCGATATCGTTTCTGATTATGAAAGCAGGCTTGAAGCTACCAGAAGCTCTGAAGATGCGTATGTGCGCCTAGCCCGCATGAATGTTGAGAATTTTGTTTTATATGGCGAGCCGGCAGTGCTGCCAGAGCGCCTTCCGCCCGAAATGGCTGAAGAGCAGGCAGGCGTGTTTGTCTCCATATACAAAAACGGAGAATTGCGAGGCTGTATAGGCACCATTTACCCCACTTGCCCAAGCATCGCTGAAGAAATAATCCAAAACAGCATTTCGTCTTGCTCGAAAGATTCGCGATTTGATCCGGTTGAGCACAGCGAGCTTGACGAGCTTGTGTATAGCGTAGACGTTTTGTCAACGCCTGAGCCTGTCAGCGAAATGTCCGTGCTTAACGCAAAAAAGTATGGAATAATAGTCTCTTCGGGATCACGGCGCGGCTTGCTGCTGCCAAACCTTAGTGGAGTTGACACAGTCAAAGAGCAAATCTCAATAGCATTGCGCAAGGGGGGCATTAGCCAAAGCGAACCCTATTTGATAGAGCGCTTTGAGGTTGTGAGGCATTCATGAAAGAGGCTGCATTTTATGAGGCTGTAGGCGATAGCGCGCATTGCCAGCTATGCCCCCATTTTTGCCGCATAAAGCCAGGGGCCAGCGGCATCTGCAAAGCCAGGGAAAACGTCTCCGGCAAGCTGGTGCCTGCCAGCTATGGGCAGCTCTCAAGCATTGCCCTTGACCCGATAGAAAAGAAGCCTTTGCGGAGGTTTTATCCGGGATCGCAAATACTCTCGGTTGGCAGCTATGGATGCAGCATGCACTGCAGCTTCTGCCAAAACTACGCTATAAGCCAGCAAACTCCCCAAACCGAATACTACTCTCCCGACAGGCTGCTGGAGCTCGCGCTTTCTGCCAAGGCCAGCATAGGGGTAGCATTTACGTATAATGAGCCGTTTGTAGCGTATGAGTACTTGCTGGAGTGCGCACAGCTTTTGGGATCTGAGTCCCAAAAGGTGGTTGCAGTGACAAACGGCCTTATCAATAGCGAGCCTTTGCGAATGCTGCTGCCATTTATACATGCGCTCAATATTGACATTAAGTCTTTCAGGCATGATTTCTACACAAGGCATGGAGGGGATCTTGATACTGTTAAGGCTGCTGTAAAGGCAGCCTCACAATCAGCGCATGTGGAAGCAACAACGCTAATTATCCCCGGCCAAAATGACACAAAAGAGGAAATGGGCGAGCTCGCTTCGTGGCTTGCTGAAATATCGCCTGATATTCCACTGCATATATCCAGATTCTTTCCCCGCTACAAGATGGCCCATATGCAGCCAACACCCGTCGAGACTGTCGAGTCGCTGGCAAAAGTGGCGCAAGATCATCTGCTTTATGTATACAAAGGCAATTTATAGCAAAACAAATAGGCCAGGCAGATGATTTCTGCACTGGCTTTTTTTCAATAAATCGTGTTTGCCGCTTTGGCATTTTTAGGCTCGCGCCTAAACTGATGCGAAAAAGGCTTTTGCGCCTTCATAGCAGGAATAAAGATCAGCTTTGCTTATCAGCTCATACGGCGCATGCATTGACAGCACCGGCACTCCATAGTCTATAGTGTCTGCGCCATACTTTGCAAGCATGTAGGCAACTGTGCCGCCTCCGCCTTGATCAACCTTGCCAAGCTCACCTGTCTGGTAAGCTACATCATTATCTTTTAGAAGGCTGGCCAGCCACTGCATATATTCGCTGTTGGCATCGTTGCTGCCAGACTTGCCTCTTGATCCTACGTATTTCACCAGGCTTGCCCCAAATCCAAGCAGGGCTGTGTTTGGCTTTTCAAATGCCTCTGAGAATGTCGGATCATAGGCTACTGTAACGTCCATTGACAGCACTCGCGAGTTTGCAAGGCATCTTCTGAGAACAAGATCAGAATGCCCGTCGCCAGTAAGCTCGATAATTTCCGCCATCATGTTTTCAAAAAACCGGCTTTGCATTCCTGTTGAGCCTTCGCTGCCAACTTCCTCTTTGTCAGAGAGCAGCACAATGCTTGTTCTATGCAGATCGCTGCTGCCAAGCAGCGCTGCGAGCGCAGCAAAGCTGTTTGAGCGATCATCGTGCGCATAGCCCATTATCATGCCTCTGTCAAACCCAACATCCCTGGCCTTTCCTGCAGGAACTATTTCAAGCTCGGCAGTAAGGAAGCTTTCTTCGCTGATAGCGTATTTTTCATTCAGCATGTTCAAGATATTTAGCTTTACCTTGTTTGATACATCGCTCTCAGCAAGCGGTATACTGCCAACTATGACATTCAGCTGCTCGCCTGAAACAACATCAGAAGCCTTCTTTTGCATCTGGTCAGCTGCCAGGTGAACGAGAAGATCCGATATAACAAACACAGGATCGCTTTCATCTTCCCCAATGCAGATTTCAAGCTTTGCGCCATCTTTGGTATAAATAACGCCATGAAGCGCAAGGGGTATGGTGAGCCACTGGTATTTTTTGATTCCGCCATAGTAATGGGTTTTGAAAAAAGCTAATCCGCTGTCTTCATACAAAGGCACCGGCTTTAGATCTATTCTCGGGGCGTCTATATGGGCAGCGGCAATGTTAAGCCCTTCGCTCAAAGGCGCTGTGCCTATAGCAGCCAGCATTAGAATCTTGCCTTTGCCGAGCGCGTACACTTTGTCGCCTGCCTTGAGCTTTCCATCGACGCTGCTAAGCTCTATAAAGCCAAACTCTTTTGACAGGGCTTGCGCATAAGCAGCGCATTCCCTTTCTGTCTTGTTTGCCAAAAAGTTCTTATAGCGTTCTGAGAATGCCTCAATTTCTGCGGCTTTGCCGCCCCAAGAGCTTTCCTTCTCATAGCCAAGCTCTTTTTCTAATTCTTTATAATCCAAATGAATTCGCCTTTCTAAACTCAAATACTGCCCAGTTCGAATATGTTCATTATTTCTTCAATTTCATTAGGCGCTTTTGCTATGTCTGAAGTAAGCACAATGTTCCCGTTTTCTGTAACCAATACATCGTCTTCTATGCGTATGCCGATTCCAAGGCCGGAAAAATACAGCCCCGGCTCCACTGTTATAACCATGCCTGGCTCCAAAGGGGCATGCTTGCTTAAAGCATCATGCACATCAAGGCCGAGGGAATGGGAAACGCTGTGGTAATAATATTCGGCTATTTCATCTGCAGAGTCTATTAAGCCTGCCTCGGCAAGCTCCTTTTCATAAAAAGCGATCAGCGACTCATCAAGCTGCGCAAGCGTTGTGCCCGGCTTGACAAGGCTTATGATATGCTCATTTGCCCCAAGCACTATATTGTATATTTTAAGCTGCTCCTCAGTAAAAGAGCCGCTAACAGGGTATGTCCTGGTAACATCAGCGCAATAATTCCCATATGATGCCCCGCAGTCAATTAGCAGCAAATCGCCTTGTGGCATCGTGGCCTGGTTTGACGTATAGTGCAGGGAAACAGCATTTTCGCCGCTGGCTGTGATAGTATTAAAGCCAATATTGCCTCCATGCCTCTTAACTGTATACTCGAAAACTGCCTGCGCTTCATATTCCTTCATGCCTGGCCTTAATGCGCTAACAACCTCATCAAGGGCTTGCTTTGTCAGGCGGGCTGCAATTTTCATTTTGTCTATCTCGCTATCAGCCTTTATGCTTCTTTGCTTTTCAGTAATGGGCGACAAATCCCTGATTTCAAAGCCCGGGTATTTCTCAGACATTCTTTGCCTGATTACATTTTCATAAGGGATAGCCTGATAGTCATATAGGTTTTTCGAATAAAGATACAGATTCTTCATGCCCCTTGACGCCAGTGAAGCAATGACATTTTCCATTTCATCAATAAACCTTACATCAGATATGCCGCTTGCCTCATTACAGCTTTCAGGGGTTTGCATCTTCCCGGTCCATTTTTCCTTTGTAAGATCAACTCTGGGAATAAATAGGATTTCAGCAGCCCCTGTTGGCGTTTTGCATGCCATAAAGAAAAGCCCCGGCTGTGATATTGATGTAAAATAGTAGAAATTCCTATTCACCTCGAAAGGGTAATCTGTATCATTGGATGCAGCTTGAACCTGCCCGCTGTATATTAGCGCTATTGAATTTTCCGGCAAACCATCAAGCAGCGATGATCTTGCACTTGCACAAAAGTCTTTTGTCATATATCCTGCCTTTCAACCTTACATAAATCCATGCATAAGTATAATTGCATAGATGCTGTTTTATGCCTGCCTGCAGGGCATAAGCAAGCCTGGCTTATAATTTATTCTACGCTGTGTTTCGCATAGCATTTTTTTAGGCATTGGAAGAAATAGATATAAACGCCAAGCATATGGCTGCGCTAACAATGGCATGCCAACTGTGGCTATCAAATCAAATCCGTTACTGCCTATACTTCAAAGGATTGCACATGGCGGCCTGTGGCCAACAAACGCAGATGCAGCATTTGCAATTTGTGCAGCTATATCAGCTAATAGTAGTTTAGTTGCTGCCTGTTTATGAGAATTTAGTGTTGCTAAGCAGCGTTTTGCATGCCTCAAACATGCACGCCCATTTCTATAAATAGTATCATAATGCTGCATTCATATCAATTTTCACATGCATTTTCTTGGCAATTGCATGGATATAGGTGTTATTTTTTGCTCAAAAGAGGAAACAATAAAAGTACAAAATCCAATGCGAGGTTTAAAATGGCCAAGAAAAACCGCAAACGCGCGCCACAGCAGAGCCCTGCCAGCCCGAAAGTTAGCGAAGGGCTTTCAAGCATCAGTGAGCCGCAGCTTACGTCAACATCCGAGCAAAGCCAGCTCTCAACAACAAACAGCGCAAAACAGCAGCGCAAAGGAAAGCGCAAGTAGGAAGCCAATGCCGAGTGAGCGCGCATAAGTGTGCGCTCTTAGCATTTTTTGGGCGCATAATAGCTTGGCAATTTCGCAAGGCGCCATGAGCTGCATGCCAATTGCAATAACTTCGCGCAAATGCGAAAAAAAAAGAGGCGTTTGCCTGTAAAATGAAGTATACTATATGGACTGGAATACACTAAAGGCAATGACGGGGAGGAGTACATTCTTTCTTAGGCTTAGAGAGAAAGCGCTTGGTGCAAGCTTTCGCGACGAAAGAATGGAAGGTAGCCCCTGAGCTGTGGACCGAACAGCGCCAAGCTAAGTAGGCTTCAACGGAAATTTCCACCGTAAAAAGGAAAACGGTCTCGGACAGATTTTATCTATCCCGCACCGGCTGAGAGCAGAGATAACTTCTCTGAAATTGGGTGGTACCACGGACGATTGCGTTCGCCCCAGGCGGCAACAGCTGCTTGGGGCGTTTTTGTATTCCGGACTAACACTCATTGGAGGAGCAAAGTGAAAAAACAGTATGACTTTTCAACAACAGAGCGGCAAATGCAAAATTTTTGGGAAAGCGAACAAATTTACCGATTTGATGAAAGCAAAGATGGCGAGCTGTATTCTATAGACACTCCGCCGCCAACAGTAAGCGGCAGCCTTCACCTGGGGCATCTGTTCTCGTATACACAGGCAGAAATTATCGCTCGCTTCAAAAGAATGCAAGGCCTGAATGTATTCTACCCGTTTGGATTTGATGACAACGGCTTGCCGACAGAACGCCTTATCGAGGCGGAAACCGGGTATCGCGCAAAAGATCTCGCGCATAGCGATCTGAGGCAAATCAGCAGCAGCATTATCGGGCAATATGAAAGCCAATTCAGGCAGTTCTTCAGATCCCTCGGATTTTCCGTTGACTGGTCGCTTGAGTACCAGACAATTAGCCCTGAAACAGCCAAAATATCACAAGAGCTATTTCTGGATCTTGTGCACGCCGGCAAAGCGTATGCCAAAGACGCGCCTGTGCTTTGGTGTGTGGAGTGCCAGACATCCATAGCCCAGGCTGAGCTTGGCACTTTAGAAATGGCGAGCTCTTTTGTATACCTGCCGTTTTATGTTGGCGATGAAGCCCTTCTGGTTGCGACAACAAGGCCTGAACTGCTCTATAGCACTGTATGCCTGTTTGCAAATCCGCAAGACGAGCGATACCAAAGCTATATCGGCAAAAGCGCTACTGTGCCGCTGTATGGCTTTAGCGTCCCGATTATGGCAGATGAAAAAGTTAACATGTCCACAGGCTCCGGCCTTGCAATGTGCTCTACATTTGGAGACGCAACCGACGCTTTGTGGCATAGCGAATACACCTTGGAATACAAGAAGTCCATTTTGCACAACGGGGTTGTCTTTGGTGAAGTGCCTTATATAGGGGGGATGGAGATCGAGCAGGCAAGAAGCGAGATAATAAGCATTCTCACTGCTAAAGGCCTTGTGGCAAAGCAGGAATACGCTGTGCATTCGGTTGGCATCCATGAGCGGTGCGGCACCCCAATTGAAATAATACCCTCGCGGCAATGGTATATAAGCATTTTGGACAGCCGCGAAAGCTTTCTTAGCGCTGCTGATGAGATTAGCTGGCATCCTGAATACATGAAGCACAGATACACTGCCTGGGTTGAGAGCCTCAAGTGGGACTGGTGCATTTCGCGCCAGCGATTCTTTGGCATCCCCTTGCCGATCTGGTACTGCAAAAAATGCGCAAAACCTGCTTTCGCGGCCAAAAGCCAGTTGCCAATAGATCCGGCGCACAGCGAGCCTGAATCTGCCTGCACATGCGGCTGCGATGAATTCGTGCCTGAAACTGCCGTATTTGACACTTGGGCGACATCGAGTCTAACTCCCCAGATAAATGAGAGGCTTGGCCTCAAGCTGGCGCCTATGTCAATGAGAACGCATGCGCATGAGATAATCCGCACTTGGACCTTTTACACGATCGTTAGAAGCCTGTACCATACCGGCCGCATGCCTTGGAAGGATCTTATGGTATGCGGATTTGTCCTCGCTAAAAAAGGCGAAAAAATCAGCAAGTCGAAGAGCAATGCCAAGCTTGACCCCAAAGCCCTTATCGCCGAGCATTCAGCAGACGCGCTGCGCTACTGGACTGCCGGGGCGCGCTTAGGCACCGACATTTACTTTGCGCAAAGCGATCTTGGGATAGCAAAGAGGTTTATTACAAAGCTTTGGAATGCAGCCAACTTTGCCGAGCCATTTCTAAAAGGCATTGATTTGGCCTATCAGCCGGATTATCTGCCTGTCGACCGATATATTGCCGAGCGCTCAAAGCAGGTTGAAATGAACGCTGCAAGCCTGCTAAATGAATATGAAATAGGATCGGCAAGGAAAGTTATAGATGATTTCTTTTGGAAGGATTTTTGCGGCATTTATATCGAAATAGCCAAGGCCCGCCTGTACAACCCGGGCGAGTGCAGCCAAAGAGATCACCAAAGCGCCGTTCATGCCCTATATAGCACCCTGCTAAGCATCATTAAGATGTATGGGCCGTATGTTCCCCATGTTACTGAAGCAATCTACCAAAGCATCTACAAAGCGCATGAGGTCCAAGCATCAATCCACTTATGCACCTGGGGGAAGCATTCAGGCATTAACGAAACATACCTGCTGTTTGGAGAGGCGCTAAAAGAATCAATATATGAAATTCGTAAATATAAGTCAGAGCATAATCTTTCAATGGGAGCGCAAATGGGCCCGTATGAGCTGAGAGTGCCTGCAGAATTCATTGATATGTATGCTGAATCGCATAGCGATCTTGTTGCGTGCTCAAAAGCTTCGGTTATTAGCTTTGCTATATAGCCATCTCGCAGTGCCTGCCCCTTGCTCCGCAGCAATGGAGCAAGGGTTGGGGCAATGCTGGCTATATTAGAAACTTTATGTCTGAATAGTCGATGTGTTTTAAAATTTCCTCTGCTTTGCGGACATTTTGCATGACCAGCTTAATGTCAACGCCGGCAAGCCTGACAGATATTGTGGCTAAGAAATTTAAGAAATCTTTTGATTTTTCTGGATCAAGGATATCGTAGCGATCAAGCAGCAGCTCTCTTCTTGCGCCATATTCGGCAATCATAAGCCGCCTGAAAATCTGCTCGGTAATGTCAATATTGAAGGTTCCTATGATCTCCATGAAATCTCCGCTAACGAGATCGTCAGCATCAGCCTTTACAAGCTGGTTTATGAATATCTCTTTGTATAGCTCACGGTTTCTATGGTTATTAAGCATTATCGTATAGAAGATTCGCGTAAAAATCACATGCTTTTGCAGTGGGTTTTCCAGCAGATCGTTTGCCTGAATAGCTATTTCCTTACGTATGCTCTGCAGAAATTGGGTATATACAAGCGATAGGATCTCATTCTTTTTGAAGTAATAATTTACCAACCCTATCGGTACATTAGCTTCGTCAGCGATCTTTTCAATGGTTGCAGATTTGTATCCATATTCGTAAAACATTTTTTTTGCTGATTGGAAAATCCGTTCTTTGGTCTCAATGCCTTTTTTGTAAGCAGCCATATAAACTTCCTGAATGATATTTTTGAAGAATTATAGCATAATGAAAAAAACAATACAATAAAACTGAACAAGAATTTGAATTTCGCAATATTGCTAATAAACAAAAAGGCCTAGAAAATGTATTTGCGCTTGCGCAATTTCTTAATGAAGGCTGCTTTTTAGGGCAAAAAAGCCTTCAATAAGCTGCATTCTGCGAATTGCCGCAGGCAGCCCGCCAATCATTGCCGCCTTTTGTGCAAAGAAATTGAAGGCTATTGCCAGCTGCCTTGGCAATAGCTGCCATATCATGCTGCAAAATTTGCCGGCCATGATCCTTTCGCCTTTTGAATGCTACAGCAAATTGTCGAGCTGTTTTTTCAGGTACAGCCCAACAAGCTTGGAAAAATTATCAATATCCCGAATATATGCAAAGTCATTTCCAAATATCTTTTTTTCAGCTTGCAGATCCTCCTCTTTGCCTGTGAAAACGCCCAAAACAGATATGCCGCTTGCCCGGGCGAAGCGAACTTGGTGCGCTGTGTCTGCTATTGCTGCATTCCCAGTATACAGCTCGGATGAAACAGAATACGGATTGTTAATGTTAATATCATTCGGGCGGCCGTCCGAGAGCACAATAAGGATCTTGTTTTCCTCCTCGCGCTTTAAAAGGCTTTCCACAATGGCCATAATAGCCAGGCCGTCTCTATTGTTTGATGAGGCCGAAAATTCAAGCACTCTTGAATTCATTTCCCGCGGATCGCCATAGTCTCGAAACCTTCTTATTATCGTGTGGCTCCAAAAGGAGCAAAAGCTCGCTACTCTGTGGGGTATCTTCACATTGGAAAGGGCTTCGCTTATTATATACGACTGCAAAGCAACCTTGGACTGGCGCTTGTTTTGCGAGCCGGAGCCATCAATCAGCACATCCACTACAAAGCCGTATGAGCCATGCGCAACTGTTTGCCGAAACAGCTTAGGATCGTTTGTCCTACCAACGCGCCACACTCTGTGCGGCACAAGCATGCCACGCTGCGTTATCCTCGTTTCTGCCTGGTCATGCAGCTCCATTTCATTCTTAATAAATGAAGTTAATATGGCAATGTTTTTTCGCACAAGCCTATAGTTGTCATAAAACACCATCATATTTTTTTCGTGCTGCCGAGTAATATATTTTCGCTGGTAGTTGTTGGGGCCATCGCTGTGCAAAACCCCCTCAGTAAAATGCAGCCCATACCCTTGGTGCATTCCCTTGCACACAGCATTTTCGATTCGCTGTGTCTCCCTTTGGCTCAGGTACGAAGTGCCGTAATTAATCTCGATGTATTGGTGCGCTTTGGCAAGCGCCTCCTCATTGATGATGACTCGTGCTTGAGATGCTTTTCGTGACGCTTTATCCTCTTCAGTGAGCGTAGAGATGCCCATAACAGCAGAAGATATATTCTCAACAGCTTGATCGAAGTTTTGGTATATCTCATCATCGAAAATGTCAGACCATAAGCTGGACTGCCTCAACTCGGCTATGCTGACATCCAGCACTGAGCCAAGATCGCCATGCTTAAGCTCGAAATCTTTGTCAAAGCTGCCATTGTACAGAGCATCTATTGCAGCTATGATCTCAAGCGCGGTTTGGGCATGCTCAATCGAAGCTATTGTTTCGCATGCCTGCTGCAGGCTTTTGTATGTGCGGGTTTCGCCTGTCAGGTAATAGCGGATCATTGCAAGGCGGATTCTGCCTGCTGTTGTGTTTGACAGGCGATCATAGCTCAAATCAAGCAGATCATCAAAAGCCTGGCTGCGAATCGCCTCAACGCCGGGCCTTTCCCCGATTGCTTTTTTATAGCTTGCAGCTTCGCCGCACAGGGCAACTGCTTCAAAAAGCAAAGCTTCTGATGCCCCGAGGTAGAGCTTTTTGGCTATATACAGCGATATAGCGTTTCTGTCGAAATATTTCGCCAGCGCGCCTTTCCAGATCGCATCATACATTGCGATATACTTTGATATTTTAAACGCTTCGAGATCAGCCTTCTCATTGAGCCCGTAATTTCCGCTGACTGTCCACATAAGGTTTCTTATGCGGTTTTCAAGCTCAAGCTCAAATTCGCTGTAGTTAGTGCTATGATCTAAAGACATCGCCTGGCTTCCAGTCATTTGGTATTCTTGTTAGAACAGCATCATCAATAATGTCTCGCTCAAAGCTGTCAAATGTCTTATTGGTGATTCCCATCTTTATCGCGCTTGCCGGCATCAGCCCAATCTGAATAGTTTTAATGGATGCCATAAGCCCCCTCAGATCCACAGGCTTTGTAGTTATCTCTCCATTATTCGCTTTGAGCTGCAGGTCCAGAAAAAGGCCGCAGAACTGCTCAAGCGCGCTTGCTGTGAGATCAGGGAACGCTTCGCTTATAATGCGAATAAGCGTCTCTTCAGTTACAGCAGGCATCTCAACAACCAAAAAGCGCGATACCAAAGCTTCGTTGAGCTCCTTAGTGCCAACATAGCCATAATTCATAGTGCCGATAAAGCGCGCAGCTTCATGCAGCACAATCTTCTCATACCCCGGAATATCTATAATGCGCCTGAAATCGAGCGTTGAATGCAGCACTGACACAGCGTCATTCTTTGCCATGTTGATTTCATCAAATATGCCAAACCCGCCATGCAGGGCGCAAAGGTACACAGGGCCTTTTCTAAGCTTTACCATTCCGTCTTCGAAAGTGTCTGTGCCGATGAGCGAGCTTGAGTCTGTGTTGACATGAAAAGACATGTTGTATGACGGCCTGTTAAAAACATAGCTGAGGTTTTCAGCAAGAACATTCTTGCCTGTGGCTTTTGGGCCGCTAAGCAATATGTTTTCGCCTCTCAGCAATGCGGCAATTGCCATTTCCCAGACTTCGGTGCCATAATAGTTGCTTTGCGGAACTGCAACTCTGTTTGATATAGATTCGTCAAGGCTGTAGCGCTCTCGAAAGCCGATCACCATATCGATTAATTCAGGCTTTATATTATGGCCCTCAAGGTAGGCTCTGACTTCTTGGCCTTTTATATCCATTGTAATACCTTTATTTATGCTCTCTTCTTTTATTATGCCGGCTTCGGGCGCAAAAAAGCACTGCCCTAAGCATTTTATGCTCAGCAACAGTGCTGATATAGCGCTATTCGGGAGTTGCCAAGCTTAACAGCAGATGCCCTTTTTAGCGGCTTAATCGAATTCTTGCTTTATGCTTCTATAAAAAAGCCCGCTAAGGGATTCAGATGGATCGCTGCCGTTTATAACTGTTTCATAGACTGCAGTGCTAATGGGCAGCTCAACATTGTGCTTTTCCTTAAGCTTCATAAGCGCTGATGAGGTTGCAACGCCCTCTGCCAGGAAGCTGAATTCCTCCCCTTTTACAAGCGCTTCGCCAAAGCGCCTGTTTTGGCTAAATGCAGAAAACACTGTAGCTTCATAATCGCCAAGGTGCGTAAGGCCATAGGCAGTCAGCTCATTGCCCCCCATGGCTTTTATCAGCCTAGATATCTCTCTGGCGCCTCTGGCCATGAGTGCGCCCTTGAGCGCTGAGATGCCCAGACCGTCCAAAATTCCGGATGCAATGCCAATTACATTTTTGGCAGCTGCCCCTATTTCGGAGCCGATAAGATCAGATCCGTAATAAAAGCGGATTAGCTCGCTTGAAAATGAATTGACCAGATAGTCAACGAGGTTTCTGTCTTCAGAGTCTATAACCATGCAATTGGGCACCCCCCGCACAAAGTCCTGCACATGCCCGGGGCCGACCCACACGGCAATCCTCGCCCTCTTTTCGAGCTCCTCATTTGCTACTTCAGACAGGCGAAGGCCTGTTGCGTCTTCTATGCCCTTCATGCACAAAACTATTACCTTGCCGTCAATAGGAAGCTTTGCCAGCTGCTTCATATGCGAGCGCATTTCCTGGGCTGATATAGATATGACAATTGTATCCGAAAAGCTTGTTGACAGGCTTAAGTCGTCTGTGAGCATGATCGAATCGGTTAATGTAAGATAGCTGTTTTTTCTTATTTGCGATAGCTGTTTCAGGTTGGGGGAAGACGGCCTGCCCCATAATAGTGTTTCATGGCCAATAGAATCCAGGTACCAAGCTATAAATGAGCCCCAGCGGCCACAGCCTTGAACAGAGACTTTCATAATAGTTGCGCATGCCTGCAGCTATTACTGCAGCCAACAGCGCTTATCTCCTCTCAGACAACAGTAAATGTTTATATACGGCCTGACTTGATTAAGGCAAGCAGCTCTTGGCGTGAGCAGCTCATAGCGCCCTTCAGGTTTATAAGCTTATCAATTATATCATCAGCAGCACCGCCAACAAAATCCCTTCCCTCAGCGGCAACTATATAAACGGGCAGATCGCTTTCTTCGCAGATTTGCCAAATTGAGGACAGGTTAGCCATATTGCCTGTGCCAAACGGGACATCAGTAAGCACTATTGCCTCGCAGCTTTTCATAAGGGCCAAGTTGTCTTCCTTCTTGCCCTCAGATATAGGGCTGTAGGGCCTTTCCTCAATAAATTCAATGCCTAGCGAATTGCAGCACACAGCGTCGCTGTCGCTTTCGTTTAGCACTCCGCAGCTTATTATGTAGCCATTGCTGCGCAGCTCCTCTAAAAACATCTCCCCGCTCCCGCCGCCGCACACGACATGCACGCGCTTGTTGGCAAGCTTTTTTTCCCGCTGCCTGTTTCGAAGCGGCACTATTTCCAAAGAGTCAGTAATTCTGTTGTTTCTTACAATAAGATCAATGTCATATACATCGCCAAGTATATCTTCGCTCACAACATCGCTGACTTTGCCTGCTGCTGCAATTTTGCCGCCATGCAGCACGCATATCCTGTCAGAGAAGCGGGCTGCTGCATTGATATCGTGCAGTACCGCAAGCACTGTGATGCCTTTTGATACGTTCAGCCACTTTGCCAGCTGCATTATCTGAAGCGAATGGTTCAGGTCAAGATGGTTGGTTGGCTCGTCGAGTATGAGGATCCGGGGAGATTGCGCCAGTGCAGCTGCTATAACAACCCTCTGCCTTTCGCCTCCCGATAAAGTAGTTATTTTGCGCTCGCGAAGCTCTAGCGTGCCTGTTTGCTCAAGCGCATCATCAACAATTCTCAGATCGTCTTCTGTGTGGGAAGCAAATCTTTTCATAAACGGGTTGCGGCCCATCATTACGATATCATGCACGCTGAATGAAAACGGTGTGCTAAAAGTCTGGGGCACCACAGCAGCAACCTGGGCCCTGCTTTTGGCATTGATCATGCTGTTGTCGCTTCCCATAAGGTAGATCGCGCCTGATGCCAGAGGAACAAGCCCTAAAAAGGCGTTTATCAGGGTAGACTTTCCAGATCCGTTCGGGCCTATCAAAGATATAAACTCACCCTCCTCAATAGACAGATCAAACCCTTCAAGGACTTTCTTGCCATCATACTCAATGCTTACACTGTCATATTTTAAAACTTCAGCCATTAAAGCACCTCATGCCTGCGAGTGCGCAGAAGGTAGATAAAGAAAGGGGCGCCGATTATTGCTGTCACAATCCCTACCGGAATTTCAGCAGCAATGGCGCTGCGGGCAATCGTGTCGCAAATGGACAAGAGGCATCCGCCTGCAAGGAAAGCTGCCGGCAAAAGCCTGCTGTGCATCGGGCCGGTAAAAAGCCTGACAACATGAGGGGCAACCAAGCCTACAAAGCCGATAATCCCGCTCACTGACACGCAAGCGCTCATAATAAAGGCTGTGCTTACAAGCATTATGCGCTTTATTTTTTCGCTTTCAACACCCATGCGCACTGCTGCGTCGTCTCCGAGCATTATAATGTCAAGCTCTCTTGTATGGGCTGCCACAATTGCTATTCCAACCGCGCAATATGGCAGCACTGTCGCAATATGGCTCCAGCCTCTGGCATTAAAGCTGCCAAGAGTCCAATAGTATATGCGCTTCATGTCATCGCCGGACACCATCATTGCAATTGATATGATCGCTGTGAGCAGCTGGCTCAAAGCAGTGCCAGTCAAAAGCAGCGATGTGAGGTGCGTTTGCCTGCCAACCTTGGCTATGTTGTAGACGATTAATATTGCAAACAGGGAGCCGAGAAATGCAAGCCAGCTAATCATGTTCATCCCTAAAAAGTTTGCAGGGTACCTGAGCACAATGCCTATTGTTGCGCCGAAAGCTGCACCGGAGGAGACGCCCAAAACAAATGGATCTGCCATAGGGTTTTTGAAGACTGCCTGGTATACGCCGCCGCAGACTGAAAGCGCGCCGCCGCAAACAAAAGCAAGCAGTGTTCTGGGGAAGCGAACTCTCCATATAATCGTTTCTTTGGTCCCCATTCCTGCTGCTTCGCTTTTATAAAAGCCAAAAATCTTCATTGACAGTATCTTGTAGGTTTCCAGCAATGTGATATTAGCTGTTCCAAAAAAAGTAAGCACTATTATCAGGCATACGGTTAGCAGAACAGCTGCAATGTAAATAAAAACTGCTTTTTTCATAAAATTCTACGTTTCAGAGGGTTTGCGCTTCCTCTGTTGGCTCAATATTTTGTTGTAGCCTATACAGTGCAAAAATATATTTATTCCTGTTGCTTTGGCTCACTCTCATGAATCCAGCTAAGATATGCAGCCAGGCGCTTTTCATGGCCTTGCTGTGTAGGCTGGTAATACGGCCCATAATTTCCGGAAGGCAGATAGTCCTGCTCGACATAGTGCTTGGGATACTCATGCGGGTATTTATACCCCTCCCCGCTGCCAAATGTGCCGGCGCCATCGCGCAGGTAAATTGGCACAGCAGCAACAGGCTTTGAGTGAATATCGCCCAGCGCCTTAAAGAAAGCAGCGCCTGAAGCGTTGCTCTTCGGGCAGCATGCCAAAAAAGTGGCTGCCTGGGCTAAGTTATAGCGGCATTCAGGAAGGCCCACCTGCTCTACCGCCTGAAAGGCGCTCACAGCAAGCATAAGGCCATGGGGCTCAGCATTGCCGACGTCTTCGCTAGCGAATATTACCATGCGCCTTGCAATAAATTTCGGGTCCTCGCCTGCATCAAGCATCTTTGCCATCCAATACAGCGCAGCATCAGGATCGCTTCCGCGAAGGCTTTTTATAAAAGCGCTGATTGTGTCATAATGGCTTTGCCCTGATTTGTCATAAAGCATGGCATTTTGCTGCTCAAAGCTTTCTATATAGCCAACACTAATATGAATCTCGCCGTTGCCATCCGGCTCGGCCAAGGCTACAAGCGACTCAAGCGAATTTAAGGCGATGCGCGCGTCGCCACCGCTTATGCTTGAGAGCATTTCTAAAGCCTCGCGGTCTGCATGAACTTTCATATTGCCGTAGCCGGCTTCCTTGTCAGAGATCGCCCTGGCCAGTATTTGCCCGATATCAGCCTCAGAGAGCTTTTCAAGGCGAAAAATAGTTGAACGCGAAATGAGCGCTGAATTTACTTCGAAGTAGGGGTTTTCAGTAGTTGCCCCAATAAGAACAACAGTCCCGTTTTCCACTGCCGGCAAAAGAGTGTCTTGCTGGGTTTTGTTAAATCGGTGTATTTCATCAATAAAAAGAATTGTTCCCTTGCCGTTAATGCTAAGCTGCCTTTTCGCCTCGGCAATGCAGGTTCTTATATCAGAAGCGCCGCTTGATGTTGCGCTTATGCGAACAAAAGCACAAGCAGTGCTTAAGGCTATGATATTTGCCAGTGTAGTTTTCCCGCTCCCAGGCGGGCCATACAAAATGATCGATGAGATTTTGTCTGACTCAATCATGCGCGAGAGCTGCTTGCCAGATCCGATCAGGCTCTCCTGCCCGCGAAAATCGCTAAGGCTTTGCGGCCGCATTCGCTCAGCCAAAGGGGCTTTTTGGCGAAGAAGCTTGCTGTGGGCATGATCGATAAAGCTATCCTGCATTTTTCCCGGACTTTTGGTTAAATTTTGATTCGGTGCCAGACATTAGGCGCTGTATGTTGCCCCTATGCTGAAATAGCGACAGCGCGAAGTTAATGCACGCCAGAGCCTTAATCGGTGCGGAAGCATTTGTAAATAGGAGAATCACAGATGCGATGCCTATGCCAAACAGGGCTCCAACAGAAACATATTTCGTAATAGCAACAACTATTAGCGAAATGATGAGGATTATAAAAGTGAGCAGCGGGGCAAAGGCAAACGAAGCGCCTATTGTTGTTGCCACCCCTTTTCCTCCCTTAAATTTAAGGGTAACCGGCCAGTTGTGGCCCGAAATGACGGCAAGGCCGCAAAAAAGCCATGCAACATCGCTTTTTATGCCAAAAAGCAAAGGAAGCTGCATCGATATATATCCCTTTAGGGCATCAATAAGAAATACAGCAATTGCCGCTTTTGCGCCGAAAGCCCTCAAGACATTGGCAGAGCCAGGGTTTCCGCTTCCGTACTGGCGGATGTCCGAGTGCATTATTCTTGTTGAAATAAAATGGGCTGCATTAAAACAGCCAATGAAGTATGATAATATACATGCCAGAGGTAATTTAATAATAGCCACTATAGCGCCATTCCCGTTTTATTAGAATTTTGTTGCAGCACATCGAAAAATAAACTATAATTATTTTACCATATAATTAATTATGTTACTAACAGTTTTTCACAATCATAGTTTGCTGCTGCTGTTTCCTATAGGTTCGTTTTTTGGGAATCTGCCTAAATTTTATAGGAAAATGGCACTCAACAAGGCCTTTATTCTGTTACATAGCAGAAAGGCTTTAGGACTATTAAGCGCTTTTTTGCCTTTTCATAAATAAAGGCAACTAGCGCTATAATTGTGCAAAGCTTTAGGGAAGGCGGTCAATGCCTCAGGGCATCAAATCATGAAGAAACTACTTACTGGCGACGAAGCTCTAGCGCTTGGCGCGATAGACGCTGGTGTAAGCTATGCATCTGCTTACCCCGGAACGCCAAGCACTGAAATCCTTGAAACGCTCGCAACAATGCCAGATGCTATATACGCTGAATGGGCTGTGAATGAAAAGGTCGCACTGGAAAGCGCAATTGGCGCCTCATATGCCGGAGTGCGCTCATTGGCGTCAATGAAGCACGTTGGCTTGAACGTTGCTGCGGATCCATTCTTTACTAACGCTTATACAGGCATAAATGGAGGGCTGGTCATCATCAATGCCGATGAGCCAGGAATGCATTCATCGCAAAACGAGCAGGACAACCGATACTATGCATACCATGCGAATGTGCCGATGTTTGAGCCTGCAAACTCCCAGGAATGCTATGACATGATGCTCACAGCATATGAGCTAAGCGAAACCTATGATGTACCGGTGCTTATCCGCGTTACAACAAGAGTATGCCATTCAAAGAGCATTGTGGAGCCCAGGGAAGCTAGGGAAAAATCTTTCTCGCCGTTTGAAAAGAACCCGAATAAATATGTGACCGTCCCAGCGGTTTCCAGAAACTTAAAGCACAACCTTATCCAAAGAAATGAAAAGCTTATTACATATTCAAATGCCTCTGCCTACAACTTTGCAGTGCACAACAGCAAACAGCTGGGCATCGTAGCTTCCAGCATATGCTACGAATATGCGCAGGAGGTCTTTGGAGAAAGCGCATCATATTACAAAACCGGATTCTCATATCCGATGCCAATTGAAAAAATCAAAGAGTTTGCAGCTTCCGTAGAAAAGCTTATTGTACTTGAAGAAAATGAGCCAATTATGGAAACCCAAATAAAAGCTGCTGGAATAAACGTTACCGGAAAGGAAATTTTCCCTCTGGAAGGCGAGCTCCTTCCTGATGCCATTCGCAAAGCTTACTTTGGCGAAAAGCTGCCGTCCCCGAAATACCCGACAGATGGAATAGTGCCCAGGCCTCCATCACTGTGCGCAGGATGCCCCCACAGAGGGCTCTTTACAGTTTTAGGAAAGCGCAAAAAGCTTTTCCTGTCCGGGGATATTGGATGCTATACGCTAGGCTACTCACCGCCATTTAATGGAATGGATGCAGTAACTTGCATGGGTGCAAGCATTTCATCAGCGCATGGAGCCCAAAAGGTATTTGACGAGCATCCTGAAACCGGAATGCGCGCTGTTGCCATAATCGGCGACTCGACGTTCTTTCACTCAGGAATGACGGGCCTGCTAAATATTGCTTACAATAAATCAAAAGTCATAACAATTGTTTTAGACAACAGAATAACTGGCATGACAGGCCACCAGGACAACCCTGGAACCGGCTACAACGCCCAAGGCGAGAGCGCGCCGGTTGCAGACATAGCAAAGATAGCGCATGCAATTGGCATTGAGCATGTAAGGACTATAAACCCCAACATTCTTGATGAAGTCTCAAGCGCCCTGGACTGGGCGATTGCGCTGGATGAGCCAAGCGTGATTATAACGAGGTGGCCTTGCGTGCTTAAGAGCCTAACCAGCGATGATCTAAACGAATTTGCAAATGTTGTCTCTGAGCCCTGCTCAGTAGACATCGAAAGCTGCAATGGCTGCAAGCTGTGCCTGGCTGTCGGCTGCCCTTCCCTGTCATTTGATGCCGATACCAAAAAATCAAAGATACTTGATGGATGCGTTGGCTGCACTGTTTGCATGCAGGTATGCCCAACTTCATCTATTGTGAAAGGCAGAGAATAAATGGCTGCAAAGAATATACTGATAGTAGGCGTAGGGGGGCAAGGCACTATCCTGATTGGAAAGCTTCTCTCAAGCGGCTTTATGCAGGCAGGATATGATGTCAAGATGAGCGAAATACATGGCATGAGCCAAAGAGGCGGCAGCGTGTTTACTATGGTGCGCTATGGAGACAAGGTATGCTGCCCTGTTATAGAAGAAGGATCCGCTGATCTTTTGGTAGCCTTCGAGAGGCTGGAAGCAATGCGAAGCCTCTCATACCTGAAGCCTGAAGGCACAGCCCTTGTAAATGATCTTAGAATAGATCCTGCCGGCGTGCTAAGCCAGCAGCTTGACTACCCTTCAAATATCGTAGAGGCAATATCGCATGCAGTCTCAGCAATAATTGTCCCTGCTACCCAAATGGCCAAAGATCTGGGAAATGAGAGGGTTATGAACGTCATACTCCTTGGCATAATTGTCAAGCATATGGGGCTGGAAGCTATAGACTGGAACGAAATTATCGCCCAGAATGTCAGGGCAAGCTTTGTCGATATAGACATAGCAGCACTAAATCTGGGCTTAAGCTACATAGCAGAATAAAGGCAGCTGCCTATATAAGAGCCCTTGGCAATATATCAGACTAACAGCCTTTAGGCTCTTTGGCATGCTGGAAAGGAAACATATATGTCGGGCCATTCAAAGTGGGCAAATATAAAAATTCGCAAAGGCAAGCAGGATGCCATTAAAGGCGTTGTTTACACGAAGCTGGCAAAGCTAATTGCTATTGCTGCCAGAGATGGAGGATCAGATCCTTCCTCAAATGCAAAGCTTAAGGAAGCAATTGCAAAAGCCAAGGCAAACAACATGCCCAATGACAGAATTGACAGGGCAATGAAGAAGGGGGCCGGGGAGCTTAGCAACAGCAATTTTGAAACTATAACTTATGAAGGCTATGGCGCAGGAGGCATTGCAGTTATTGTTGAGGCGCTAACTGACAACAAGAACAGGACGGCTGGCGAAGTCAGGCATATTTTCGACAAGCATGGCGGCAATTTAGGGACATCCGGCTGCGTCTCCTACATGTTTGAAAGGCAAGGAAGCATACTCGTCGCATCTGAAGCCGAAATAGGCGAAGAGACGCTAATGGATCTTGCGCTGGAAGCAGGCGCTCAAGACTTTATATCCAACGAAGACGGGTATGAAATAATAACCTCGCCTGCTGGCTTTCAAGCAGTTTTCGATGCTATTGAGAATGCAGGCATTCCGACAGTGCAAGCAGAGATCGCCATGAACCCGACAATTGAAACAGAAATCGCAGATATTGAGATTGTAAAGCGTTTTATGAAAATGCTGGATATGTTCGAGAGCAATGACGATGTCCAAGAGGTCTACCACAACGCATTGCTTCCGGAGGAAGCACAGGAAATGTAGAAGCGAAAACAGCCCCCGCTAGCCGGGGGCTATTTTGATGCTTGGGTTTTAATAGTATATTTGCATATACGGGATTGGGTCAATGTATTGATCATCGAGCTGAAGCCCAAAATGCAAGTGGGACGTATTCATTATCTCGTATGGCGCGCTTTTGCCGACTGTGCCCAGCACTGTGCTTGTAGTGACGCTTTGGCCTTCCTTGACATATATCTCATCAAGGTTTCCGTATTCAGTGAGCGTTTTGCTGCCGTGGTCAACTACGACAAGCCACCCAAGCTTTGAGTCATGCCGAGTTTGCGATACTCTGCCGTTCATAGCAGCGCTGACTTCGGCTCCAAAGTCCGCTTGCAGATCAACGCCATTGTGATCTGATCTGTATTCGCCGAATGTTTGCGAGAATACAGGCGCAGTGTTGTAGCTAAAAGCCATCGATACGACAGGGCTGCCTACAGGGTTCATAAGCTCCAAAGATACACTTTGGCTGCCAGCCTCAACTGAGGCAATATTCTCGCCGATAGCCTCGGGAGTTATGGCAATTTGGCCTCTTCCATCGCCGGATTGCTCGCCAGCCATGTTTTCGTTTGTAAACATATCACCCAAATCGCCTTGATTGGCAATAAAGTCTTCAATGCCGGCAATGCCCCCCGGCGTGTCGTCTTCAAGATCAACAGGCCCTTTCCTCTCCCGTGAGGCGAGTGAAAGTATTCCAGCTACAATAATAAGGCTCACAAGCAACAAGCCTGCCGCTCTAAGGCCTTCCCTTTTATTCATCAAAAATTCCTCCATGGCGCTTATGTAGTCATTTTTGACTTTATGGCTGAAATTATTCATTTCAATTGAATTATATGGAATTTATTGCAATTAAGGCATAGTGGGGTTATCAGCCTTGCTTAGGCCAACGAGATTGGCTATATCTACGATGCGCTTTGATATGCCGGCGCTATTTTCATTGCTTCGCAAGATCGCCTCAAGCGCGCGCAGCATTTCATCAACTGTGCCGGGCGCAAGCTCCAGCGGGCTTGCCATAAAGATTGAAGGGTTGGCTGTAGCGCATAAGCCTTCCTCGGTTAAATACAGCTCTTCGGAAATTTTCTCCCCGGGCCTCAGGCCAATCTCGATGATATCTATGTCTTCATATGGAACAAAGCCGGACAAGCGCACCATTTTTTCAGCAAGATCAGCTATCTTGACGCTTTCGCCCATATCAAGAACGAATATTTCTCCCTTGTTGGCATAGCTGCCTGCCTGCACAACAAGCTGCGCAGCTTCCGGTATTGTCATAAAATAGCGCTCAACATCCCGGTGGGTAAGCGTTATCGGGCCGCCTTCGGCAATCTGCTTTTCGAACAGGGGTATTACAGAGCCGTTTGAGCCGATAACATTGCCAAAGCGGACTGCTGCCATCTTTGTCCTTGAGGACGCTGCATACTTTTGCATAACCATTTCTGCTATGCGCTTTGTAGCGCCCATGGCATTGGCAGCGTTAACCGCTTTGTCAGTTGAGATAAAAATGAAGCGCTCAGCGCCGCTTTTTATGCTTGCCTCAATTGCATTGATGGTACCGAAAACATTGTTTTTTATTGCCTCTGCAGGGCAGTGCTCCATTAAGGGCACATGCTTATGCGCGGCTGCATGAAATACAACATCAGGGCTATGGGCATTAAAAATCCTGCTTAGCACACTGGACTCCCTGATATTTGCGATTTCTGAGCATATCTCAATGCGATCGGAAATAAGCCCATGGATTTTGGCTTGCATTATCTCTTGCTCAAGGCTGTATACACTGTTTTCGTAAAAATCAAGCAGGACGATTTTCTCAGGCGAAAACTTCAGTGCTTGCTTTACAAGCGCGGTTCCAATCGAGCCGCCGGCTCCGGTTACCAGTATTGTTTTTTGCGTCAGGTATGAGCTTATCTGGCTGATGTCTAAATCAAGCTCTCCCCTGCCAAGGAGATCGCTTATATTTGCGGGTTTAATAGGGTATGCGTGGGGGGAATCAGTGTCCTGGGCGAGCAGCTCTGCCTCTTTCATGATCTTTATTTCCACTGAGCGCTTTTGGCATGAGCTTAGTATATGGTTGATCTCTTTTTGCGTTGCGTTTGGCATTGCAATAAATACTTTCTTAATTGCATACTTGTTAATGATGCCGGGAATTTCATCAATGCAGCCAAGAACTTTTTTGCCTGCAACAATGCTTCTGACTCGGCTGTCATCAATAAAGCCAACGATATAGGCATCATGCTTTTTATTTTTCTCAAGCTCCTTTAGCATTAAGTAGCCACCGTCAGAAGCGCCAACGATCAAACTGTTTTCGCCGCGCTTTTCGAATCTGCCCTTTAGCGCGCGGTACAGGGCCCTTACATTGAGCATAAGGGACAGGCTGACCAGCCCCATTATTATTGCGATGCTGACAAACTGCCTGTCTATGCCCAGAACGGGAATGAGCAAAGATATTGCTGTTGTGCTTGCAACAGCCGCCAGAGCAATATTTGCAACTTCGCGCATTCCAATATAAGACCACAAGCTGCGGTGGATGCTAAACGCCAGGAAGAATGCAGTATATGAAGCCAGAGCTGAAGCTGTAAAGCGCAGCAGAACATAAAATCCAATGTTTTTGCGTATTGAGGCAAACATAAAGTCAAATTTAATCAAAACAGAAAGCGCCAGCGAAAAGCTGACGAGCATCAGATCTATCCCGAACAGGACAAGCATTCTATGTTTGCGAAATGCCTTATACATGAAATCCAGCATGGCTTACCTCTTTTGAGCGAACACCGCGAAGAGGGTTCTTGCTAAAATGCCTATATCGCCAAAGAAGCTATAGGTGCGAATGTACTCAAGGTTCAATTGCATCTTCTTTGGCAGCACTTCATATATATACGCCTGTTCGGGATCGACGGCGCTGTTAAGGATTTTTTCCTCATCCATAAAAACGATGCTCGATTCACTTGTCAGCCCTGCCGGCAATAGAAATGTTGCCAGCATTTCATCATCGTAATGCGCGATGAATTTTTCAACTTCAGGCCTGGCGCCTACAAAGCTCATATCGCCCTTTAAAATGTTAAACAGCTGCGGCATTTCGTCTATGCGCTTTGAACGCAGGAATTTGCCTGCCGGAGTGATTCTGCTGTCTGAGTGCACTGTTACCAGCGGGCCTTTTTTGTCCGCGCCATCTGCCATTGTTCTGAATTTAATGATCTCAAATTCCTTAAGATAGGCTGTACGCCGCACTTGCCTGTACAAAACAGGCCCGGGGCTTGTGAGCTTTACTGCTATAGCAGCAAGCGCCATTGCCGGTGAGAGCGCAAGTATCAGCACAGCTGAAGCTGCCAAATCAAAGGCCCTCTTGGCAAAAAGAGCAGCTTTCTTTTGCCTTAGGATGCTATAGTATGGCTTAACAGATGAAGTGCGCATTTCACTGGGAAGGCATTCCCAGCTTCTCATAGCCCAAGCTCTCTGACTATGCTGTTGAGCGAGCCGGCGATGTATATGGCTTGTTCGTCGCTAAGAAGCGTATGAAGCGGCAGGGAAATTTCCTGGGAATACAGGCTGTATGCATTCGGGCACTCATTTATGCTGTAGCCAAGATTCCTGTATGCTGTAAGCATGGGCAATGGCTTGTAGTGCACATTGCAGGATATGCCCCGCTCATACATTCGCGCAATTATCTCATTTCTTTGGGCAAGGCTGGCATTGCGAACCCTTGTTATGTATAGGTGGGCGCTTGATTTGCAGCCATCCCAAACATGCGGCATGCTCTCTATAGATTCATCCAGCGCCTTAGAGTAAATAGCAGCAATTTCATGCCTTCTGGATAGCAGGCTTTCATATCTTCGCAACTGCTCACAGCCTATAGCTGCAGCTATGTCAGTCATGTTGCATTTATAGTAAGCGCCGAGAATGTCATACTCCCATGAATTTGAATGCTGTTTTTCAAGTGCGCTTTTTGTTTGGCCGTGAAGCTTAAGCAAAGAGTACTCTTTATAGACCTCATCGCTTGGCATGCCCTTTATAGCCTTCCATGCAGCTGCTCCACCTTCTGCTGTTGTTACATTCTTAACTGCATGGAATGAAAAACAGCTAAAATCGGCCATGCTGCCGGCTTTTTCGCTGCCTCTGCTCGCTCCAAGCGAATGGGCTGTGTCTGCAGTTACTGCTACTCTGCCAATAGCTTCCTGCATCTTTGAGTTTGGCGTAAAAGCAAAATTGCCAATAGCATCGTAAATTTTCTTGTAATCGCATGGAACGCCCCCAAGATCCACCGGCGATATGCATTTTGTGTTTGCAGTTGCCAATCTTTCAAGCGCGCTGTAGTCAGGCTCAAAGCTGTTGGGCCCCAGATCCCACATGACTGGCTTTGCGCCAACATGAAGCACTACGCTTGCTGTAGCAGTATATGTGTATGCGGGCACAATGACTTCATCTCCTTCGCCAACGCCCAGGAGCCTTAAAGTCATCTCCGCAGCAGACGTTTGGGAGCTAAAGCAGGATGCACGCTCTGTGCCGCAATAAGCAGCTATCTCTTTTTCAAACTGATCCACTTTGCTTCCTGTTGTAATCCAGCCTGAGCGCAAAACCTCGCAAACAGCGTCAATTTCTGCTTCTGTTATATCGGGAGGGGAAAATGGTATCATATATATATATTCCGCAGTATTTTCCTAAAATAATTTCTGCAATTCCTTTTAATTTCTTTGATTTCGATACTATAAAAACTATAGTTACAAGTGCAATATAAGAAGCATCCTGTCGATATAACTAAATTTTAAACGATAGCAGCACAAAAGTCTAGCTAACAGAAAGCATATCTGCGCTAAGCAGGGCATGCCGGTAAACAGCCGCATTCACTGCGCAAATAAGAGGTTTCATAGGTTGCCAGCAGCGGCGCTGGCCAGCGCCCCTGGCGTATTTATAGCTGCCTGTAAATAAAAAAAGCTCAAGAACGCCAATAGGGCTTCATGAGTGCGCAAGGCAGCAGCATGCAAGCTGCTTAGCATATAAGGCCAAGGCAATAACCTTTATAGCCGCTTCAGGCAGGCAGCGTTTCAGGGAAAAAAGCTAAGCGCTGTAGCCAGCGAGTGATCCGGTTGAGAATGCAAGCTGCAAGTTAAAGCCGCCAGTGTAGCCATGCACAGCGAGCATCTCCCCTGCAAAAAATAGGCCACCGACGAGTTTTGATTCGAGAGTCGAAGGCTTGATAGCGGAAAGGCTTATGCCGCCAGCTGTAATGATCGCTTCGTTATAGCCATTTAAGCCTTCTATCTTTATTCGAAATTCTTTAAGCATGCCAACAAGCGCGAGGCGCTCATATGCAGTGATCTGGTTTATAGGCTTTGACGGGTTTATGCCGCTTTTGGCGACTACAAACTCAGCCAGCCTTTTTGGCAGCAGGCCGTCAAGGCAGTATTTCGCGCTTTTGTTAGTGTTCTTTTTAAAGTCTGAGAGCATGCGCCTGTCTAAGGCCTCGCTTGTAAGGCCGGTTTTTAGATCAAGTGCAACTTCATATTGCGCGCTATTGCCGCAGTGGCAGCTCAGAGTGAGTATAATCGGCCCTGAAATGCCGTTGTGGGTAAAAAGCATCTCCCCGAAATCAGCAGCAACAGGCTTGCCATTTTCTCTAAGCTCTGCTTTGGTGTTTTTCAAGCTTAGCCCAACAAGGCCGGAAATGTCTTCTTTTTTTGCTGCCATGCCAGTTAATGCGGGCCTTAGAGCGCTTACGGTATGGCCAAGCTTCGCAGCCAGGTCATACCCGTTTCCATCAGAGCCAGTTGAAGGGTAGCTCTTGCCCCCAGTAGCCAAAATGACGCTGTCAGCAAATATTTCTTGCCCGTTTGACACAACTCCAACTACCCGGTTGCCTTCAACAACGATGCTGCCCACTTTTTGCCCCAGGCGAATTTCAGTGCCATTTTGGCGCATAAGCTTTTCAAAGGCTTTTGTTACGTCAGATGCTTTGCTGCTTTCAGGAAAAACCCGGTTGCCTCTTTCAATAACGCTCTTTAGGCCTACAGAATTCAGCATGTCTATCAATCGCTCCGGAGGCAGGTGCCAAACTGAGCTGTATGCGAAATTTTTCCCTTCGAAAATGCTGTCCATGAATACATCCGGCTCGCAGGCGTTTGTAAAGTTGCACCTGCCCTTGCCGGTAATGTAGATCTTTTTCCCCAGCTTTTCGTTTTGTTCAAGCAGCAGCGTTTTCTTGCCAAGCCTGCCAGCCTCTACTGCAGCAGCCATGCCGGATGCGCCGCCGCCAACGATTACAACAGTTCCCATAAAGCAGCCTTCCGAGATTTCTTTTGCCTAAACAAAGCGCCTCACATTTAGTATTCCGTCGATTCCCATGATTTCGTCCATAACAACATCGCTGAAAGAGTTGTCAACATCAACAATAGTGTAAGCATAGTCTCCCCTGCTCCTGTTGATCATGTTGTCGATATTAACATGCTCTGAAGCAAGCAGGCTGGTTATCTGGCCAACCATGTTCGGAATATTTCGATGATTAATTGCCAAGCGAATTTTGTTTCCGCGTTCCCCGAGCTCGCAGTCGGGATAGTTGACAGAGTTTCTGATATTGCCGTTCATGAGGTAGTCGCTTATCTCTTCAACTGCCATGATTGCGCAGTTCGTCTCCGCTTCAGGCGTTGATGCGCCCAGGTGCGGGACTGCAATTATATTATCGACTCCGATAAAGCTCTCGTTGGGGAAATCAGTGATATAGCATGCAACTTTGCCGCTTTGGACAGCGCTGATAATAGCTTCTGTTTCAACAAGCTCGCCTCTTGCGAAGTTAATAATCCTTATGCCGTCCTTTGCCTTGCCAAGCAAGCCTGCATTGACAAATTCGTGTGTTGAATCCATATAAGGGATGTGAACGGTTATGTAATCGCAGTTCTCAAACAGCCAATCAACACTGTTAATTCTGGTAACATCGCTGGTTAGGCCCCAAGCGTGCTCAACTGATATAAACGGGTCAAACCCAAATACCTCGCAGCCCATGTCTACAAAAGTATTTGCTACAAGAAGGCCGATAGCCCCAAGGCCTATAACGCCAACTTTTTTCCCGAATATTTCAGGCCCTGTGAAGCGCGACTTTTCTGATTCAACTTCCTGGGCAACTGACTCGTTTTTTTCAAGCCCTTGAGCCCATTTGATGCCTTCAAACACTTTTCGCGATGCCAGCAGCGCCCCGAGCACTACCAGCTCCTTAACCGCATTGGCATTTGCGCCGGGAGTGTTAAAGACGACTATTCCTTTGTTTGAGCATTCATCAACAGGTATGTTGTTTACTCCAGCGCCTGCGCGAGCTATTGCGCTGGTTTTTTTGCTGATTTCATCCATAGACAGGTTGTAGCTTCTTAGGATGATTCCGTCATAGTCCTCACCATCTACGATTTCAAAGCTCTCTGGAAGCCTGGCAAGGCCTTCTTCGTCGATATTGTTAAAAGTTTTGATCTTGTACACAAAAAATGCCCTCCTTATAAGCATGTTTGAGCAGGCCTGTTCAGTTCAAAAAATAGGCCATAATACGCCATATATCTGGTATATTATGCCTAAAGCAATTCAATAATAAATATAAACAAAACAGTAGCTCTCTGTACAATACAGCAAAAAAGAATAAGCGCCTAAGCGTCCATCTCCACTAGCAGCTCCATAGTTATCTCGCCTATGGCTAGCTTCTTGCTTCTTATGTCTTTTCTAAGCTGCTGTATTCTTGATGAATCTTTGTACTTGCCTTTGGCAAGTTCTCTGCCGAGGGATTTTTGAAGCTTCCCCAGCTCTTTTTTTGCGATGATGAGGTCATTTGCTGTCATAGTGCCTTGTACCTCGCCTTCAAATAATGGTCGGAGCGAGAGGATTTGAACCTCCGGCCTCTTGAACCCCATTCAAGCACGCTACCAAGCTGCGCCACGCCCCGATTTTATTATTATAAATGCTTAGATGATCTAAATCAATGCACAAATGGCTTCATCAACCCCTAAGATCAAACATTGTGCTGGACGCTTGCTGCTTAAGCTGTGTTAGGCAACGCCAAAAGCCGGTTTTATAGCGCTGCTTTAGTGTGGGCATGCACCAAACATTGCTTCCAACATAATATTTACTAGTATAGTATAAAGTAAAGGAGTAAATGCTTTGCGTGGCGAAGAAATTTTTTATGACTATGGCGAGCACCATGTTGTTTACTCACCTAAAAATAACAGATTCTGCACCTCATGTGATGACAAGAGAATGCTGGGATCAAACCAACCCTACATAATCCCTGAGCAAGACAAGCGCAATAAGTATATGCAGATGCAGGACACTTCATCTTATGCGCGAGAGGTGAGGCCGTTGAGCGCATTGGAAATAAGGCGCAATGCAACGATGCAGTCTTTCTTTCCTTCAATAGGCAAGCTTAGGGCATATATAATTGACATAGCCAGCGGCACAAGGCTTGTTGGCGCAAAATTCGAAGTTTGCAGCGATGATGGCACAGTAAAAACGATAATGACAGACGATGAAGGCAAGGCATACCTGGTAGTAAATTCCGGGAAGAAGTGCACTCTGCAAGCTGTCGACGTTCCACAAGGCTATTCATACGACTCAAGCGTGCACAGCATAACATGTTCGCTAAATGGCCAGATAAGAGTAAACGGAAAGGCCATTAACCAGCTAATAATACCTGCTACTAAAGTTGAGCCTTTAGCAGCAGAGCCCAGCGCCATAATTGAAAATCCCGAAGCTTTCTATCCGCAAGTTCGTGAAAACCAGGAATTAGTCGCTTATACCGAAGATGATTCAGAGCGCGAAGAAGCCCAAGAGCATATAACGCCAGAAGAAAGCATCGATAATGCTTCCGAAGAAGAACAAATAGAACAATCTGCAACAGGCTTCGCCCAAGCAGTTCATGAGCCGGCAGAAGAAGAGTTTGAAGCGATAGGCAGCGCTATAGATTATGAGCAGCCTGCTTTGGCAGCCAGCGACGAAGAAGAGCACTTCAGCTTGGCAGATGGCACCGAAGCCGTCCAGGGCTCTGATGCCGATGAAGCCATGCTTTTAGAGCCGCCTGCCCCTTTCCACAATCCATATATGAGCTATGAGCTTTCAGAATCAGATGAAGGGCAAATAGATTTAGCCTTTGAAGCTGAGCATGGGCAAGGCGCGCTTTCAGAATCTATAGGCGATGATCTGCAGGAGCCAACTTAAGGCTATTAACCTAATGCATGCCCCTGAGCAATTCAATAATGAAATAAACTTACCCGCATAAGAGCGTTGCCGTAAGAAAATATGATGAAACCCGGTAAATTCAGTGTTTTAATGGCAACGGGCAATCGGGGCAGTATAAAAATCGTATACGAAACATGAAAAGGGACGCTATTTTGATGTAGTGCCCTTTTTCTATTTGCCATTTTTGCTGCAGGAAACAAAAAGAATGCGATGTTTTTATACCCGTTTCCAGGAAGGGAGCATTGCAGTGTTCGGCTAAAACAGGCACGGAATTATACCGGCAATGGCGAATCGCCATTTGAGCAACACGGCGCTATGGCTCAAAGCAAAGGGGCTTTCTCCCTCATGCTTTCCCTGCCCGTAATTTGGGGCTGCACGACAAAGCGCATTTCTCCCTAAATCTTTTCACTGCTGCAACTCAGCTATTGTCTTTGCATAAGCAATTCCGGGTTTTCCTTCATTGTTATTAACGAACTCACGAAATAGCTGTATGCTTTGGCTACGCAAAAGTCCTGAATGCACTTCAGGGAAAGGAAATTGCAGAGGTGTTCCTGCTTGCTTGCGCCTTGCGTATTCCTTGCTGACGAGTTCGACCGCCCCGTCATCAAGAGCTTCTACCGCGTAATAGATTTTGCCTAAAAAACTTGATATCGCCGTTCCAAGGCACATAAGGCACGGTTCAAGGTTAGTGTACAGCTCAAGGCCTCTGCGAGCCTTTATGGGAAGTTTCTTCAAGTCAGCTTCCATTAACGCTTTCTGCTCGGCATGAACAAGGAATCTGCCTTCAGCGTTTTCGGTTGTAAAAGCTGAGGCTATTAACTCATCGCCACTATATATTGCTGCTGCTATAGGAAACTCTCCGCTGTCCATTGCTTTCTTAGCCAATTCGATGACAAATTCCATTTTTTGGTCAGGAGTCATATACAAACCTCTTTTCATGTTAATACCGAAAGCTCCACATTCATTAGATATTATATAGCAAAATTTACGTCATTTGCCGAGGAATTGAATATTATTCTATAACACCATAGGAGAATAACTATTTGAATGAACAATGAAAATATATCATCAAGTGTTGTTATTGACGATGAATTGGCTGAACTATTTGACATTCTTTACGAAGGCGGAAAGCTTGACGTAAATGAACAAGGGTATCTTAAAATCAATGCATATAATATCAATTCAAACAGGTTAAATGATTTGATAGCGGATTTAAACATGATAAATTCGCTTGTAAAAATTGGACTCTACAAATTCGGCAAAGAACCGTTTTCAATGAAAATAGACATCGAATCATATTTAAAAAATGAAGCTACTAATGCAGATCACATTCTACATTCATCAAACACAACACAACCAGAAATCTTTGAACCACTAAATATTGCACATACATGCTCATATACTAAAGTAAATTTTGGTAATATGGTTTCAACTAACTATTCAGCCATAAAGAGCATGTATAACGATTTAGCAAGGCAACAAGCTCTATACGGCCTGCAAATAGATCCATACACTTCAACAGCTGCATACTGGGTCGGCAGAGTGCAATCTAAAGGAGCTTGGGATTACAAACGATTTTCACCATATAATGTTGGAACTTATGGGTATCTATGCTTAAACTATGCGCGTGGGCAAAATATGCACACAATAGCTGGAGGTGAATATATGGGTAACTATAACTACGGATATACTGGAAAATTCTTATTTTCACTATCAACCTTGAAGCTTGGAAGCTTTATTGTAGGCGGTTTTAAATATGATGTTAATGAAATGAATGATCAAGCTATCATTACTCAAGGCTATAATGACGCGCCATAGTAGCTTTAAAAAGCAAAGCCTTACATATCGGTGCTGGGCTTTTTTTTCAAGCACTCTATCTATATCATGCATTTTTATGCATACAACAGTTTTAATATGGAAAATCATATTTTTAGTCAATTCATTTGTCTTAATTATCACTGTTGTAAGCGTTATTTTTTCAAAACACTGCAGAGCCTTTCAAAAGTTTCTAGCACCATTTTCTCTTTTAATAGCATTTTTATATCCGTTTTACGGCACAAAATTACAAATCGCTTATGAGACCGTTCGTTTTTCTGCCATGTACAGCTTATTTCAAACAGCCGCTGAACAAGCTATATTGCAATGCCCAGAAAATACTTCAACAGTAATAGTCTTAAAATTTCCATACTCATTAACGTCAAGAAGCAACGAAGTATATGTTTCTAGGCGAAGTGGCGAAGCAATAGCAGTATTTCATTCTGATCTCGGTGGAGATATGTCATATGCTAAATTTTTTTTAAAAGAACCTAAAAACTATCCAATTACAATAATAGATGGCACACATAAATACGAAAACAAAAACCCTCTACCTCAAAATGAACTTTGCCTATGTTGCTATAAATGGTGGGATTTCGGTACAGATTGGATATATGCCTACGGCGCATCACCGCATCCTTGGTAACTTAATAAATTGGTAGCAAATAAAGCATATCAAACAAAACACACAGCAAAGACAACCTCTGAGATGCTCTCTCATCTATTAAGGCATGGCAAAGCCCACCTTTTTTAGGCGCTTTAATAAATTTTGAGATGTTTAAGCTTTTTCTTTTCTCTTTAAAGGGATGCCAAGGTCCTCTTTTCTTGAAGCTTTTCTGCTTTTCTTTTCCTTGAAAGCATCATTTTTGAGTTGCTGCCAAGGTCTCAAGTACAATAAGAAGCTTCGCAATCCCTATGTATCCGAACATTCGTATGACAGCCCTATGTCCCAAAAGCTTAGCTGCACTGGCGGCGGCCTCTCAGGAGGGCCGCGGTTTTCTATATAGCCGCCCTGCCCGTCTTCGATCCGGCACTCTTTTTCTGTCATAAGCTGGCAAAAGGCATACTTCTGCAGCTCTGGCTCCCATCTGTATGAAAATAGAATGTAGTCTATGTCCCTTATAAGGACTGTACCATCGCTGTCTGTGATCTGCTCTTTATAGTCTTTGCAGCTTTCTTTTCGTTCTTCCTTGGCCTCTTTGACAGCCTCTTTAAGCAGCCCCCCAAAAGCGTACAGCCTTTTCCCCCTTAAAGCCTCTGTCAGCGTGTAGGCTACTTCCACCGAAAGATCGTACGCCTCAGCTTCGCTCAGCCACATCTGGCCATGCTCTTCGCAGCACTCTGCACTGCACCTGCCCTCACAGCCAAAGCACTCCGAGTCGAAATCTTCACCCTTTCTTTTAGCCGCCTTCTCCCTGTTGGACTTCTGGCGACCCTCCTCGAAAATGTAGTCTTCAGCCTTTACAGAGTACTTGGAGACTTCTGCCAGCGCAGCTTCCCGGCTTTCCGAGTCGCCGCCCACCTTCTGCACATGGACTATAGGCTCATAGTCAAGGCCGCGCGACTTGCCCCATGCTGCTGCCCACTCCTCAGTGGTGCGGTAGCCGCCTTTTTTCATCCTACCCTTTTTGTAGCCCTTTTTGCTCTCGCCCTTCCTTGGAGGCCCCCCCCTTTTAAAATACTCAGGGCCCACTATGGCCACTATATGCATATGCGGGTGGTACATATCAGTTACGGGGTCATAAGTTACCTCTATGCCCTTAAACCAGCCTTTCATGATAGCCTTGCTGCTTGGGTTGCTGGCAAACCGGTTCCACGCCTTTGACTGCTCATCCATCTCGCTTCTAACCTCCCAGCCCCTGCATGTCCTCTCAGTGAGGGTAATGGCTATGAGGCTGAGAGCGCGATCCCTTTGCACCACCTTCTTTGCCGCCTCTATAGCCTGCCCATAGATCTTTGAGGATCTGCCCTCCATGCATATGGGGCACAGCCTGTCGCGGCAATGGTTTGCGTGCACCATCTTCTGCTCTGTCAAGGTTTGGGCAAAGACCAGGTATGTAGCGCAGTCGCCCACCCTTTCAGCCTTGGACTTGTAGGAGGCCCTTTTCCTCCCGCTCTTTGCCGGTACAGGCTCGGGGTAAATGCCGCTTTTGACAGCTGCATGCACCCCCATGTATATATCGGCTAGCCTGTCCGCCCTTTGGCGGCGGGTTGCCATCTCAGACAGCGCTCCCCTCGGCTCTTTTATTGTTATGCCGTCAAGCGCATGCTCTCGCTGCGCCTGCATGATTTCTATGCTGGCTATTGTTCCTAGGAATTCGGATGCTGCTACAACATTTTTTGATGGGCTTGCTTTTTTGTGCTCTATATTAAGCAGAGTGGATAAGGCTTCAACTTTGCGGCCTTCCTCTGTAAGTTTTTCGTATTCTGCAGGGTTAAGGGCTATGAGAGTATCAAGAAGGCTTTCAATTGCTTTGCTGTCAAGGCTGCTTTCTGTCTTCATGCTATTCTCCTCCTTCTTTGCGGCTTAAGGGAGGTTGCTTAGCATCACTAGGTGTGGTATCATATTCACATAGAGTGTGAATTATGGTCGATCCCGTGTTATTTAGTGATGGCACTGGTGCGATCATTTTTCCCTTTTTGCCGCATTTTTTTTGTTTATACATTATTTTACTTCTATTTGAGCTAAAAGCTAGCATAAAAAAACAACTTTAGTCATTTTTTTTTCTGTTATCACAACTTAAGAAAAGGTCAAGGACGATATCGAGGTGTAGGGCATGCAAAAAGGCAGCTTTTTTCGAGCTAACGTTCTAAACCATCGTCACGATCACGGCCTCGCGCTGCTCTTTCAAGATCCCTCTCATTTTTGCCAAGCTCTTTATCTGCAGACTTCTCAAGACGCTGATCAGCACTTATCTTGGCTAGCAGATCAGAAAGCTTTTCTTTGCCTTTGCTGAAGCTGTAGCTGCGATCGCTCTTAAGAATAGCCCTTATCTCTTTTTCATTTGGATGCGCCCTTATCTCTTGCTCTATGGATATATAAGATCGCTCTGCAGCATCTCGGCTCTGTGCTGCTTCATGGATTTTGCTATCAAGCTCTTTTATGCTAGCAGCTGTAAGCACTCCATGCTGATGCAGCTCTTTTGCTCTTTCCTCTGCCTCTTGTATGCTAATGCCAAGGCGATCTTTTGCCTGATAAAGCCTTGCATCCACTTCCTTTATCTGCCGAGTGATATCCCTCTTTGCCCAAAGCCTAAAAAAACCTAGCCGACTTTTTTGCGCATCAAGCATGTCTTTTTTTGCTTCATAGCTTTCTACAGCAAAGACTTGAAGCGATAGCTCTTTGATATCATCCTTAGCTTTCTCGATCCTGTCGCGATCGGCTGCCTGCATGCTTCGAGCTTGGCTATACTCGCTGTCGCTCTTTATGTACTGCTCTCTTGCTTCGATCATCCTTATTGCCAGCCCTTCGGCGCTATGGTCAAGCAGAAGCTGCTGTTGCTCATAGGCAAGCCGCTCCGTCTCGCGGTTTCGCTCCATGATCTCGCGGTTTCGCTCCCCAAGATCAGTTTTTATCCCCCGCCGCTCCATAGCCGTGGCTGCTGCGCCCATATGCACCCCAGGCTCCCGATCAATGCCCTGGTCTTTGTAGCTGCGGGGATCCACGCGGTCATCTAGACCGAGGCGCTGCATCTCGGCATTGATGCGATTAGCAAGATCCGCCCTCCAAGCAAAGACATTTTCTTTTTTGTCCCAATCCACGCTGTTTTCTTTGTATGACTTCCAGCTGCCCCTTGCTGTCTTTATGCGATTTCCATCTTTGTCAAGAATATACACTTTTTTTGCCTTGGGCCCGAAGCCTTCCCTGCTTACCGGCCTCATCGTCAGCATGATGTGGGCATGCGGGTTGCTTTGGCTAGACTTTTCCGTATTATGACCTGAGTGGACAGCGATATCGGCGCACATGCCGCGTTTCACAAAATTTTCTCGAACATAATTTTGAACAAAGGCTATTTTCTCTTCATTGCCGAGTTCATTCGGCAGCGCGATCACTACTTCCCTTGCAAGCCTAGAGTTCCTTTGTTTTTCGATGGCCTCGACGGCATTCCAAAGTGTCGATCGGTCTGCATAGGCCTCCGGGGCCCCATCAGGGAGCATCACCTCCTCATGCACGACGCCGGTGCGCCTGCTGTAGTCATGGCTCCTTCCATCGCGCTCGTTGGTTAGCCTGTCACCGGATCGGTAGGCAGCTGCCGCCACCGAGGAGCGGCCTGAGCTGCGCGAGATCACTTTCACTGAGCAGTGCACGAACTTCATAGAGTGCTGCGCCTCCTTTCGCGGGTGTCGAAAAAGAGCACGGGCAAAGCGAAGCCGCCCTTGAACTTGCCCTTAGCATTGCACCGCTGGAAGCGGTGTGTTAATGCGCCCTTTATTGTCAACTTCACACATTTATATATATTATAAAGTAAAATTTATGTACAGGTTAAATGATCTAATAGCAGATTTGAACATGATAAATTCGCTTGTAAAAATTGGACTTTACAAATTCGGCAAAGACCCGTTTTCAATGAAAATAGACATTGAATCATATTTAAAAAATGAAGCTATTAATGCAGATCACATTCTACGTTCTTCAAACACAACACAACCAGAAATCTATGAACCACTAAAAATTGCACACACATGCTCATATACTAAAGTAAATTTTGGTAATATGGTTTCAACTAACTATTCAGCCATAAAGAGCATGTATAACGATTTAGTAAGACAACAAGCTCTATACGGCCTGCAAATAGATCCTCACACTTCAACAGCTGCATACTGGATCGGCAGAGTGCAATCTAAAGGAGCTTGGGATTACAAACGAATTTCACCATACAATGTTGGATCTGGGTATCTATGCTTAAACTATGCGCGTGGGCAAAATATGCACACAGAAGCTGGAGGTGAATATATGGGTAACTATAACTATGGATATACTGGAAAATTCTTATTTTCACTATCAACCTTAAAGCTAGGAAGCTTTATTGTAGGCGGTTTAAAATATGATCTTAATGAAATGAATGATCAAGCTATCATTACTCAGGGCTACAATGACGCACCATAATAAATTTAAAAAGCTAAGCCTTGCATTTCGATGCTGGGCTTTTTTTTCAAGCACTTTATCCATATCATGCATTTTTATGCATACAACTGTTTTAATATGGAAAATCATATTTTTACTCAATTCATTTATCTTAATTATCACTGTTGTAAGCGTTCTTTTTTCAAAACACTGCAGAGCCTTTCAAAAGTTTATAGCACCATTTTCTCTTTTAATAGCATTTTTATATCCATTTTACGGCACAAAATTACAAATCGCCTACGAGACCGTTCGTTTTTCTGCCATGTACAGCTTATTTCAAACAGCCGCTGAACAAGCTATATTGCAATGCCCAGAAAATACTTCAACAGTAATAGTCTTAAAATTTCCATACTCATTAACGTCAAGAAGCAACGAAGTATATGTTTCTAGGCGAAGTGGCGAAGCAATAGCAGTATTTCATTCTGATCTCGGTGGAGATATGTCATATGCTAAATTTTTTTTAAAAGAACCTAAAAACTATCCAATTACAATAATAGATGGCACACATAAATACGAAAACAAAAACCCTCTACCTCAAAATGAACTTTGCCTATGTTGCTATAAATGGTGGGATTTCGGTACAGATTGGATATATGCCTACGGCGCATCACCGCATCCTTGGTAACTTAATAAATTGGTAGCAAATAAAGCATATCAAACAAAACACACAGCAAAGACAACCTCTGAGATGCTCTCTCATCTATTAAGGCATGGCAAAGCCCGCCGCATACTTTATGTTTCTATACAATTTGAAAAACTGAATCTGATGATATCTCATGCGCCAGACTTCTCTTTGCCCATACTTCTTCATTCCTGCGAAAGGCCAAATTCCGAGCGCAGGCTGCTATAGCGTTCAACTTCCCATTCAGCTACCGGAAAATCAGTGTTATATAAGCAATGCTCCATTACATCAGCATCTTTCAATAATTCGTCATAGGAATCGTGTACTGCGATTTTGTCACTGTGTCTGATATAGCGGTAATAATGGTTTTTATTTCTTCGCTGCTGTACACTTGCATTGCTTTCAGTATTGTTTCTGCCTGCTTTGCTCCATGAAGTGCATGATTCTCCCTGCTTCCGCCTGTTATGTAAAAGATGTCATGCAGCATTCCACAAGTCGCAGCTAGTTCAACATCCAGATTTCTTTTCAAAGCAAGCAACGTACAAAAGCTCGCAACTCCATACATGTGAGAAATATATATACGGACATTTTCAGGGCTTTCCTTAGCAATTAAGCCATCGATTTCATTTCGCAAGGTTTCAAGCCTGTTCTCCATAAATCAATCTCCTAGATAATAAACTCCTGTGATAGCGCCTGCTGAGTGAGAGCGTTTTTTAGCGACAAGTTTGATTGCAGCAGGGCGGTTGAGCAATCCCAGGCTGCAAAATTACAGGGATTGCCGGTATAGCTTTATGCCACGCCGACAATCCCTTAAATGTTTTTTTCACTGCACCCAAATCTGGGGTGCATTTTTTGTGCAGTATGCAGAGGGCCAAGCGCTAGGCAGCGCTTGTCTTGTCTTTATCGTTAAGCAGCTTCATAAATTCTTCGCCATTGATGTTTTCCTTCTCAATAAGGAATTTCGCTATTCGATCAAGGCTGTCCATATTAGCTGCGATGATGTCTATAGCAGCTTGTTGGCAAGAATCTAGAATTTTCCTAACCTCTTCGTCAATTTCGCTTCCAGTATCGTCTGAGCAGTTGAGCACTTTTCTGCCGTCAAGGTATTGCTGCGTTGTACTCTCAAGGCCCATTGGGCCAAACCTGTCGCTCATGCCATATATAGTAATGATATTTCGTGCAAGTGATGTAGCCCGCTCAATATCATTTGATGAACCTGTTGTAATAGTGTCAAACTTGACTATTTCAGCAGCCCTTCCCCCAAGCATCATAGTTATTTGGCTTAGGAGATCTTCTCTTGTCATGAGGTAGCGATCTTCTTCAGGCACATTCATTGTATACCCTAACGAGCCCATTGTCCTTGGCACGATAGTAATTTTTTGTATAGGCTGGGAGTTCTTTTGCAGTACAGAAACTAGCGCGTGGCCAACCTCATGGTAAGCTACAAGCTCCTTTTCCTTGCTGTTGAGAATCCTGTCCTTTTTTTCTTTGCCCGCTACGACAACCTCAACAGACTCCATGAGGTCTTCCTGTATCACAAACTCCCTGCCCAGGCGAACAGCCCGAAGCGCAGCTTCATTAATGATATTGGCTAAATCTGCGCCTGTTGCGCCGCTTGTTGCCAGCGCAATCTCATGCAGCGAAATGTCATCGCCCATTATGACCTTTGAAGCGTGGACCTTTAGAATAGACTCCCTGCCGATAAGATCAGGCTTTTCAACGACAACCCTCCGATCAAACCTGCCGGCGCGCAACAGCGCTTTGTCAAGAACCTCTGGCCGGTTTGTTGAAGCTAAAACGACTATTCCTCTGGAAGGGTCAAACCCGTCCATTTCGGAAAGCAGCTGGTTTAAAGTTTGCTCCCTTTCGTCGTTTGAGCTAAGCGAATTGTCTCGGCTTTTGCCAATGGCATCTATTTCATCTATGAAAATGATGCATGGCGCATCTTTGCTCGCTGTTTGGAACAGATCCCTAACCCTGCTGGCGCCAACGCCAACATACAGCTCAACAAACTCAGATCCTGTCAGATGGTAAAACGGAACCTTTGCTTCGCCTGCTATTGCTCTGGCAAGAAGTGTCTTGCCTGTGCCAGGGGGGCCAACGAGCAAAGCGCCTTTTGGCTGCTTGGCTCCAACTTTAACATATTTTTCTGGGTTGTGCAGAAAATCGATTATTTCAACTAAGCTCTCTTTGGCTTCATCCTGGCCAGCTACATCCTTAAATGTAATGGCGACATTTTTTTCTACATTATATACTTTGGCTTTTGATTTGCTGACCCCACCCATAAACCCCATGCTGGAGCTGTCGCCTCCCATTCTCTTCATCATGCTCCTAGTAAAAAAGAAGTAGATGATATAAGCAATGCCGAATGGAATAACCCAGCTGGCTATTACTGTAAACATCGAGGCAGTTTGCGGTATGGAGTGCTTATAATCAACGCCCTTTTCATAAAGGTTCGCTGACAGGCCTGGATCAAATATTACGCCGGTATAGTAAGTGACCGGCTTTTGCGCCTGGCTTATATCGCTGTTTAGAATTTCAGCAGCAGCCTCTTCAACTCCAGGCTTTAGCTTAATATTAATTTGCGATGATGTAACTTCAACACTGGCGACATACTCCTTGTCAACAAGGCTTAGAAATTGCGAATACATTATTTCACGATTATCAGCTTTCATAGAAGCTGTCATCATTGTTGTTATTACATATGGAATTAATGCCAGTATTATAAGCATTTGGACTAGGCTGCCCCACCTTGTTGGTGGAGGTTGGCTATTATTGTTTTGATTATCCGGTTTTTTTTGGTTCAAATTTAACCTCTATTGGGTAACATACTGCTGTAATGGCCACTTGATAATAATGTATGCGTTTAAGCACAAATAATAAGCAGCATATTTTGTATTTCTGGTTTTTTTATACTTATTCAATTAACATTGCTTCAAAAAAGCCAAGCTGTTGCATTAATTATATCATTGTCTGGCAATAATAACATAAACATATCTAGGAAAGCTGGCAGCATATGAGCAATAAAATGGCCAAATATAACGCGTTTGCCAGTTCCATTAAAATAACATGAAAACTATAGAAAAAATTCTAATTTTAACCGCAATACTTTTATCAACTCTTGTATTTGCCATACAGATCTTTTATGAAGCGGGGGTTTTGCAGCCGGCATCTTTTGAGCAGCAAAACCTCAGCTATGCCAAGTCAACGCTATATAAAAAGCCTGAGAGCATAGCGCTCAAAATCAGCAACCCGAAGGCAGTTGTTTTAATAAACGGCGAGCCAATCGAGCCAAGCCTGAACAGCAGCGGATATGAGGAATTTGAAGTGTATGACAGGGATGTTGTCGAAATTGACTTGAGGAAAACAGGATCAAAAGAGGTATCGATATTCGTCGCTTCTACAAGCTCCGGCATAATATATCCAAAAGCTGGCACAAAGATTTTCGAAGCCAACGGCATTCGCCATCTATTTAAAATAGAAGCGCAATCTCTTCCGGAGTAGCAGGCAAAATTATGCTTGTCAATTCCCATTTGCTAATATAGAATTAAATCGAAAATTTGATTATAGCAAAAGAGCAATGCAAATGGTGCAAATAGCAATTGATGGCCCGGCAGGCGCAGGAAAAAGCACAGTAGCAAAAGCGCTTGCAGAAAGACTTGGAATTCTGCTTTTGGATACAGGCGCTATGTATAGGGCATTTGCCCTCATGGCGATCAGGCAGGATATTATGCCTGAAGAGCATCCTGACAGCGTTTGGGATAGACTTTTTGATGGCTTTAAGCTGGACTTTGCCGGCCAGCGGACTTTTCTGAATGGCGAAGACATATCAGATGAGATCAGGGCGCCTTATGTTGAAGCAGTCGTAAGCCAGTTTTCAGCTTTTAGGCATGTTCGCTCCCGCATGGTTGCCCTGCAGCAGGAAATAGCTGCAGGCAGGCCGGTAGTCATGGAAGGCAGAGATATTGGAACAGTTGTTCTTAAAGACTCTCCTAACAAGTTTTACCTAAGCGCAAGCGAAGAGGTCAGGGCACAGCGAAGGCACCTGCAAAATCTTCAAAAAGGGCTGGAATCAGACCTGGACAGCGTTAAGGAGCTTATGCACAAGCGGGACACATCAGACATGAACAAAGAAGTTGGGCAGCTTGTGGCAAGCCCTGAGAGCATTTATATTGATTCGTCTGAAAAGACAGTTGATGAAGTGGTCGAGGCCATTATCAGCCAGCTAGTTATATAATCCTGAATGCGATCAATACTCTTAGCGCAAACCTGACAATGAGAAGGGCGCGCGTGCACTAATTTTAATAATTGGTGCAGGCGCGATATATATAATGTATACAGCAATTGCCTATGCAGTGGTAAGATTCTTCTGTGTTGGCTTTCTAAAGATAATATACCGGGTTTCGGTAACTGGTGCAGAAAATGTGCCAAAAGAAGGCTCTCTGGTCATTGCCTGCAACCACAAAAACAATATTGATCCATTTTTCGTCGCTTCTTGCACGAAGCGGCGTATTGTTTTTTTAGCAAAAATTGAGCTTTTTAGGAACGCCGCCCTGCGCTTTATACTCAATTCAGTTGGCGCTGTTTCTGTCAACAGGGACGGAAACGACCTTGCTGTTATGAAGAAATCCTTAAGTGCGCTAAAAGACGGATTGGCTATTGGCATGTTTCCGGAAGGGCAGCGCATAAATGACCCGGATTCCGAGCTGGATCTCAAGCCAGGGGCAGCAATGCTGGCTTACAGGACCCAGTCTCCCATCGTGCCTATATATATATCTGGAACTTACAAGTTGTTCACAAAAATGAAAGTTATTGTAGGAGAAGCCTTTTTATTGGACAAAATTGATAATAAGCCAAACTCAGAGGCATACCAGAAGATGGCTGACGAGCAAATAAAGCCTCGGTTGGCTGGATTGAGGGAAATGGCTGAGAAGGCATGAAAGTGATACTGGCAAAGTCTGCCGGCTTTTGCGTTGGAGTAGCCAGAGCTGTAAAGCTCGCTGAAAATACAGCTGAAAAAAGCTTGCCTGGCAGCAAGATATTCACTGTTGGGGAACTAATCCACAATCCAATTGTAACCGAAAGGCTGTCTAGCCTTGGCATTTCTGCAGCAAGCGGCATCCAGGCCATATCAGAAGGCACTGTGATAATAAGATCTCATGGGATTAGCAAAGCAGGCTATGAAATGCTAAGAACAAAAGGGCTAGAGTATGTCGACGCAACATGTGCATACGTAAAATCGATACAAAATACAGTTGAAAAATATCATAAAAAAGGTTATACTATAGTAATTATAGGAGACAAAGATCATCCTGAAGTTATAGGCGTTAATGGCTGGTGTGAAGACAGCGCGCACATTGTATCGAACTCTGCGCAAGCACAAATGCTATCAGCAAACCCGCCGCTTTGCATTGTGGCCCAAACAACTTTTATACGCTCACAATTCAATGAAATATGCGATATTATCAATCAGCGCTATGAAGGCTCTGAAGTATTTGAGACAATATGCTCAGCCACTGAAGCTCGCCAAGCTGAAGCAGGCGCAATTTCAAAAACTGTTGATGCAATGCTCGTTATAGGTGGGAAAAACAGTTCCAATACAAAAAAGCTTGTGGAAATTTGCCAAAATAATTGTAAGCAAGTTTTTCATATAGAAACGGCAGCTGATATAAAATTCGAACAATTTCGCGCGTGTGAAACCCTTGGGATTACTGCAGGGGCATCAACACCTGAGAAGTCAATCCTGGAGGTACTGAGTGTTATGGATAACACTATGGAAAATTTCGAAAAGTCAATAGACAACTTGGTCCAATTAAAAACCGGAGACATAGTCACTGGTGAAATAATTTCAGTAAACGAACAAGAAATATACGTAAATATCGGCTATAAATCTGATGGGATTATAAAGAAATCAGATTATGTGCTTGATCTTTACAGCGACCTGCCATCAATTGCAGCAATTGGAGATTCAGTTACAGCAATGATTGTTGAAATGAATGACGGGACTGGCAACATATCTCTGTCGAAAATTAAAGTTGACGAAATCGAAGCTTACAACTTGGCTGAAGAGAAATATAAAAGCGGCGAAAGCATTGAGGCTAAGATAACAAAAATCGTCAAAGGCGGAGTCATTGTTGACCTGGGCTTTACAACAGGCTTTATGCCAGGCAACCAGTATGCCCTTAGGTATACTGAGGATCTAAATGTTTTGCTTGGCAAGGATGTTACCGGCAGAATCATTGAATTCGACAAAGAAAAAAATAAGATCATATTTTCACGAAAAATCATTCTGCAAGAGGAGCGGGCTCGCCAGCGCGAGGAGAAAGAGCGCCTTAGAAATGAGGCTATTGAAAGCCTTGAGCTGGAGCAAGTCCTTACAGCCCCGATTAAGAATATAACAGATTTCGGCATATTCCTCGATCTTGGCGGCGTAGACGGATTTATCCATGTATCAGACCTGTCATGGCGGCGAGTGCCTAACCCAAAGAGCTTTTGCAGTGTAGGAGAGGTTATTGAAGCCAAGATAATTGAGCTCGACAAAGAGAGCTTTAAAGTCAAGCTTTCGATAAAAGCCTTAACGCAAGAGCCTTGGATACAGTTTTCCGAGAACTATAATGTTGGCGATAAAGCAGATGTCAAAATAAAAAGCATCGTTAAGTTTGGCGCATTTGCTGAAATATTGCCGGGGGTGGAAGGCCTTATCCATATATCTAACCTAGCGCATGAGAAAGTAGCCAGTGCTGAGAGCGTTGTCGCTGTTGGCGAGGAGATTACTGTTAAAATAATAGATATCGACCAGGAAAAGAGAAAAATAGGCTTAAGCCTTAAGGACATGACTTCTCCGCCAAAAAGGAGAATCGAGTCTGAGAAGATTTTTCACAGAGAAGATTCTTCTGTAACTATGGAGGATCTGTTTAAAAAATACCAAGACAACAACAAGTAGTATCTTTTGAAGGCATTATGTTATAGAAAGCTGCCTCTCTTAACTGAGGCAGCTTTCTGAATTTTACCCTTTTTCGCATTGGCCCGATCGCTCATATACCATTTACGCCTTGAGTTTGGCGCAAAATTAAAAAAACCTCTGCAAGCCGCTTGCTGAGCAATTTTCAGAGGTTAGCTATAAACATATTTATACGGTAGGCTCAAACCTTTTTTTCTCCCATTATTTTCTTGATTTCGCCTTGCCATAGATATTTCCTTGTTAAACCAATTTCGAGATGCTCGGCTAATGCATCAACAACACTGTCCTTATGATCGCATATAAACAAGTTCCCTCTAAAGTGGCTGCATGGTGCCATGTTTAGGCTTTCTATTATTCTTTCGATTGAAAACTCTCCAGCGCTTTTTCAGCAGCCTCGCTATCAAAAGGTGGCTGGCACCCTCATTGGAACTCCTATCGCTTACCCAAAAATACCGAACTTCACAGCATTGGAAAGCGGGTTGTTCATTCCTTTCGCAAGTATTCTCTCGAAATGTACCAAAGTACTATATTCTTCTAAATCCGCTTTGTAGCTGCCGCTGTAAAACATCCAATATACATTACATAGGCATCCACAAACACTAAAAGCATACGGGACTTCATAAACATAGGGTATCCAACCACCCCGAATATTTCGATTGAATACTCTCATAAATTCATCGAAGTCCGTTACGTCAGGAATACTGTCAAGAGCAAGTTGAGTATTCTTATAGAAATCCTCCCCTATCAGACCATAAAACTCATGAAGAAACGCTATATAGTTATAGATGAGCAGGTCTTTCTTAATAGTGTATACCCTTTTAGACTCTATTTCCCCAGCATTATAATTATCAAAAAAACCACTGGAAAAATTGTTTTCATCCAAGCCATTATGTTTGGCTGGTTCGAAAACGATAGGTATTGCCGCAAAAATTCCGGCCCCCATAGCTGTAGTTCCTTTCCAAGAATATCTTTTATTTGTAGTGGCAAGTAGGACAAATCTGCCTTACTCAGAATCGCGCAATTTTTCCACTTCCTCGCGGGCCAAGCCGGCATCCTCGATGATTTCGTCTATGGGTCTGTTGCGCTTCAACATATTTCTCGCTATCTCCATTGTATAGGCATGGCATCAGATACCCTCTTTTACAGTCATTTGAAATCTATGCAGCCATCATCTGATTGAATGTGCATTCGATTTTTGTGCCTGCCCAATTATAGCACAAATAATGTCGGCAAAGAGAATATTTTGCAGTTTGTTGTTTATTTTTGGTTGCTTCCCTAATCTGTTTTATTGGAAAACTCGGTGCCAGATCGCTTACATGCCATTTATAAAGCCAACGATTGCCGTAATTAGCCTTTGGTCTAAATCAGCCGGCTGATAATAGCTCTCTACGCCCAGCAAAGACTGTGCAGGCATGAAATGGTGGTTGGTATTTGGCAGCATTAGTATTTGTACGCCCTGTTTGCCTGAGAGCTCTTCTTCAAATGCCAGCATTTCAGATAAGGGCGTTATATAGTCATACTCTGCATAGCATAGCAGCATTGGGGCTTCAAATGATTTTAAAGCGGCTGCGGGGCTGAAACCCTGCAGCGACAGCCAATAGGAAGCAGTTCGGCCGAGAAGGCTCTCAGCGCTATGCAATTGTGCTGTTTGCGGAGTCAATGATTTTATTCTGTCTACAATTTCTCTTGCCATCTCAAGCGTTTCTTCTTCGTCGCTTGTTATTTGCCCGTCGAGGCTTGCGATGGCATGAAGCTGCGCATAAAACATGTCTTCAATCGGAGAGTTGTTCAGGCACAGAAATACATGCCCTGCAACGCTGAAGCCTTCTACGCTATGCGCGAGCAGCGCACTCATATAAGCGCCCGTGCCATGCCCGACAATAAATATTTTCTCAGGATCGCACACACTCTGCTTCTCAGCAAATATAACTGAATTCATGATATCTAGCAAATACTCTGTTTCGGCATCTATATAGCTGCCAAGCGCCGCACCATATGTGTACTGCCTTAGCTCATACAAAATAACCGCAATACCCTCCTGTGCAAGCGCCTGCGCGATGTCAAAGTATACAGCGTTTGGCCCAGTTAAGCCATACCTGCCAAGCGCCAAAGCCCCAGAGTCGGCAACTATGATTGCGCAAGGGAGCTTTTCGCTCGATTCTTTATACACTAATGTTGCCTGGACCGGAAATTCCTCATCACCGTAAGAAACGCTAACCGCCTTTAGGCTGCTGCTAAACTCTATCTCATGAGTATTTTCAAAGCCAAGCAAGACAAATTCAAAGACAGTGCCGCTTTCATCAACTCCCACCATCAGGAATGCTTTCTGGTAGCTAAAGCTCAAAGAATAGGTAAAGGTAGATGAGGCTATATCATAAATCGCATTCTTGAGATCTATGCCCACATAAGGGCCGCAATAGGCGAGTATAGCGTTATTCCAAACTTGCTCAAGCAAGCTTTCGCTTAAGTTTTCTCTTAAGCCCTCATCAAGCTCATATGATGATAGCATGTTGGCGTATTTTCCGCTTGCATAGTCGCTTACAAAGCTGTCAGCAACTTTTCTGGCTGAGTTAGGCTCTTTGCTGCACGCTATGCTAAGCGCAAGAGCTGCAGACATGATAATCGCTGCAGCTCTTTTGAATGGCGATTTCATGCCCCTTTTAAGGCAGCCGCCTTAATATATTTCAATGCTTGCCCCCTTCCCCCCTTAGCGCTGATTTTGTTTTTCTTCAGCATTCCCAAGGCCGCTAAGCGAGTGCCATAACGGCAAGGCGAGAAATATTGATGAATAAAAGCTTGCCAAAATACCAACAGCCATGGGCAAAACAAACTGCCTGACAGAGCCGGCGCTGATTGTGATAACTGCGAAAACAGGCAGCATTGATAGAATCGTTGCATTCAGAACCCTGCCAAAGCATGAGCGTATCAGCTCATTAAAGGCGTTTGGCTTGCCTTGCCAATCTGTCTTTGAGCTTTTTCTTGTTTTATCAAAAACAATGAGGGTATTGTTGGCTGAATAGCATAATACAGCGATCATTGCAGGGGCAAATGGCGCATTTACTGGCAAATGAAGCGCTGAATATATCCCCAGAACAATAATCACATCGTGCAATATGCATGCCAGTGACGCAAGTGCAATGGCTGGCGCAAAACGAATCGAAATATAGGCAAAGATACAGCAAAGGGCGATAGCGCAAGCTATAATCGCTTGCCTAAAAAGATCCTTGCCAACTGCAGGCGAGAGTGCGCTGAAAGTGACAAGATCGGAAGGCGCAAGGCTGTATTCGGACTCAAACCTTGCAAACAGCTCTTTCTTCTCAGGCTCTGAGAATTCTTTTGCTGAACTAACTGCTATTTTTGTCCCATCATCGCCTACAATCGCAATATCTGCATAAGGGTCAAATAAATTTACAATGCTTTTAGCTTCAGTTATAGTGATTTCTTTATGCAGATCTAAAATTGCAATGCTGCCGCCTTTAATGTCAATGCCCAGATTGAAGCCGCGCACAGCGGCAATAATCGCAAACAAGGCAGCCAGTGCCAAAGATGCCATAAAAAATTGTCTTTTCTTTTCAATAAATGCAAAATCCTTCATAGTCTCGGCAGCGTCTCCTTTAAGCCTACCATACTCGGCGCCTGATTGCCTGAGATGGCAAATACCGCTTTGCTAAACAGTTTGCTCAGCGCCATAAAACAGGCAATTCCTATTGCAATGCCTGTGGCAAATGCTTCAGCAAACCCTTTGGCTGCCCCAGTGCCGATAAAAAATAGTGCGCATGCGATAATAAGCATGGCTGCGCTTATGTCAAGCAGTAATGGCATCGCATTTGCATAGCCAGCGCTCAGTGAATTGTCTATGCTTTTGCCGATAGCAATCTGGTCTTTCACCTGCTCAAAAGCAATGCTGTTTATATAAGCAGTAATGCCAAGGGAAAGAATGATTCCGCCAATGGCAGGCAGAGTTAAAGTAGCCTTAAGCAGCGCAAGCGCATTTAGGTAAAGAGCCATATACACAGCAAGCGCCAGAGAAGCCCCAACGCCTAGCAAGCGATATGCATATGCCAGATAGGCTATCACAGCGATTAGCCCGACTGCGCAAGCTGCCGTGCTCCGCCGCAGCGCTGCCTCCCCTAGCGTTGGCGCTATGCTTTCAACTTGGGCAATTTCAAAAGGAATGGGCAATGCTCCTGATCGTATTAGCCTTGCAAGCAATATTGCTTCTTGTGCAGTCCCAATATTGCTAATTGAGGCTACGCCATCAGTTATAGCGCTCTGTACAACAGGCGCAGACACAATATCGCCATCGAGCTTGATTGTAATAGCTTGGTCAATGAACTCAGTTGTAGCCTCAGCAAACTTCGTTTTGCCTTCTTCGCTGAATTCAATCCTGACAGTCTCATTATTCATGCCATTAGAGTCTAACACCCTCTGGTACTCTGCATTTGAAATGTCATCGCCAGTTAGGATTACTTCCCCATTAGGGTCTTCGAAAGAAATGTTTGCTGTTCTTGAAATAATACGCAGGGTTTCCTGCTGATCGCTGGCTTGCGGAATGCATATGCGCACCTGCTTTGCGCCCTGCTTTTGCACTGTTGCGCCCTTAAGGCCTAAAGAGCCAATGCGGTTTGTAATAATGCCAATTGCTTTTTCTATTGCTTCATCGCTGGCAGCGCCTGATGCTTCATCAGCATGCAGCACTGCCATCACCCCTCCAGTTAAGTCTAATCCATAATTTAAGCTTGTCCATGTTGGCAAGATATCATAAACGCCAGCAATGCTGCTTAGCTTTATGCCTGCAAAAAAAACTACTGCTGCAAAGGCTGAAAAGATTGTTGCAGCCGTTATTAATAGCACAGCTCTGCCTTTCTTCATAATTGCATTGTTATCTGCGCTGCCATAAGCCCTGTGGGCTTGTGGCTGTTGCGCAACCTCCTGATTCGATTCGGGTGAGCATAACTGCTCAGCAAGCTAGCAGCTTGCATAAACTTGCTCTGATTCCATTGTTTTTATATATAAAGCACATTCAAGGCGCTTTTTAAGCATTTCACAGCCAATTGAGTACGGCTTGTCCGCACTGCCTTCATATAGCAGGTTGTTGGCGCTGCAGCCTCCGCCGCAAAATAGCTTAGCCCAGCAGGCATCGCACTCTTCTTTCCCGAGCAAGCCTACATTTTGAAGGCTGGCTTTTGCTGTGATGGCACCCGGCAAGCTTACAGTGACATTGCCCAGGCAGTAGCCTTCTAAGCCAATAAACTGGTGGCATGGGTATATATCCCCTGTTGGCGTGACTGCCAAGTATTCTGATCCGGCGCCACAGCCGCCTACCCTCTTTTTCATGCATATTTCATTATCGGCATCAATGCTAAAGTGAAAAAAGCTAAAAGAGGACTCTGTTCCCTTGCTGGCCAGGTAAATGTCTGTTAAGGCGTCATATTCACTGAAGACAGCGCCTAAGTCGCCTTCCCTTATTGCATATGCTTCATGCTTTGCTGCTGCAACCGGCTCGCTTGAAATGTTTTTGATGCCTAGGGATGCCAGGTGCGCTACATCCTTAGAGAAATCCAAATTGCTGCGCGTAAATGTAGAGCGGGCATAATAGCTTTTGTTTTCCCTGATTTTAACAAAGGCAGTTATATTTTCTGCAACTTGGCTGTAGCTAGGCGCTCCAGATGAAAGCGGCCTCATAGCATCATGCACAGCTTGCCTGCCATCTATAGACAGCACAACATTCTCCATGTTTTCGTTTATCCATGCAGCATTCTCGCCACTTAGCATAAGGGCATTGGTGGTCAGCGTAAAGCGAAACTGCTTAGCATGTTTTTTTTCCTGCGATCTGGCATAGCGCACAGTGCTCTTTAAAACGCCCAGGTTCATCAGCGGCTCGCCGCCAAAGAAGTCAATCTCCAGGCTGGCAGTGCTGCCGCTTGCTTTTATTAAGTAGTCAACTGCTTTTAGGGCTATTGTTTCAGACATTTGTTCGCGCTTCATTTTGAAGCCGCCACCTGAGGCAAAGCAGTACTTGCATGCCATGTTGCAGTCATGGGAAATATTCAGGCACAGCGCTTTGGTGCTTCCTGGGCTATATTGGCTATAGTCTTCTGCTTTCGAAAAAAGCTTGTTTTGGCCGGCAAGCTCATCAATCTCGCTGATTGCCTCTAAAACAGCCTGCTCGCTGAATTGGCTGCTCAGCTCTTTTGCTGTTTCGCTGCGGCTGAGTTTCGGATAGTAGTCAAGCGCTCTATATGCAATTTCGTCTGAGGAAAAAAAATTCGCACTCTCTGAGTCAACTACGATATAGGCGCCTTTGTATTGGAATTTATGAATGCTCATACGGTTAGCGCAAGTGCAAGCAAAAAAGCTGCCTTAGCAGCTTGTGCTCTCTTTTTCACAAGATTGGTTGCCTACAGTGCATGATGTCTTGCATGCCGACTGGCATGATGTTTTGCAGTCTTGGCAATTCTCCTCTTCATGTATTGTTGCATCGTTATTAATCTGATTGATATGCTTCATGGTTCTCGCATCTTAAGCACAAGCCTCTGCCAGCACAAGCAGCTAGCGAGCAGGTGCGGTATGCGCGCCCTCCTCTTGTAGATTGCATGGTTTGCTTTGCGCGAATAAGTTGAAGCCTTCCCGCCGGCAAGCCTCGCTGCCGGAGATCGAGCGCCAAATAATTTGCACGATAAGCGTATCATTTTTGCGCTTAAAATGCAACTCTAAGCAACTTTCATTTTACGTTGATGCCTATGATCCCGCTTATCATTGACACCACCAGGTATAGCGGGCATTTTTTGGCAAACCCAATAAAATCAAAACGCCCTTGCAGAAATATAAGGCCAAAAACTGCAATCACTGCGAGCAGCATGCCTCCGCCTATTAGCCCATTAAGCCAGCCTTTGCCTTCCGAAGTGTTGGCTTTATAAAAACCAGCGCCTACCAAGCATAGGTTTATTATTACGAAGCTGCCCAGAGCTGCAGCCTGGCTATTAACATTGAATATGTAGCCTACAAGAGCCCATAAAGCCAACAATAAAATAAAAGCAGCAAACCCCCAAACCGTTCCTTTTGATTGCTTTAGAAAGTTCTCTATTTTTGTTTTATCCATATCAGTCCTCCAAAATATCATATGAGCAATGATCTAAGTTTATGTTCATGCTTGCCCAACGAAAAATAAATAAAAAAAGTTCATTCATAAAGGTTAGCTTAAGCTTTTAGCGCTAATATGGTGGTGCTAATAAATTTTCCCCTCTTAATTAACATAAATGCCAGAGAGAGATGCGAAGGAACGCGTCTTTCTTATTTTTTGCCTGGCTTTTGGCAAAGACATAGAAAAAGCAATTTGCATGATGAAATTTTTTGGAGGTTTTTGGCGATTTTAAGTTTGGCTAAAGCTTTCTATGCTATTATCGCATTGCTAATAAATTTTCCCCTCTTAATTAACATAAATGCCAGAGAGAGATGCGATGAAAACGCGTCTTTCTTTTTTATACTGCCAGCTCTAGCAAATACCTGTACCACTTTAAAAATCCCTGGACAAATGGCTCTTTGGCAACTACTCTTCTGGGGGATTGGATGTTGCCTTCAATAAGCACATTCTGGCCGGATATGATGTAGTATTTTCCTATTATCTGGTTTTTGGCTATTGGAGCCTGCAAGTATTCTTCATAGTAAGCTTCAACTTTAAAATCATCCGGTTCGCTTTTCTTGGTTGGAACATATATATCATCTATAAACTTTAGCTTAAGCTCGCTTTGGCGTCCGCCTTCTATCGGCACTGTGGCTATATACTCCCCTTTTCGCACAGCGCAGGAGAGCTTATACTCGCTGAATGCTGTGTTCATAAGATTTATAGATTCATTGTAGATATTGCTGCTGTTGAGCACTGTTGAGCAAAGAGTAAGCCCGTTTTGCTCTGATGCGCTTACAAAGCACCGCCCTGCTGCGCTTGTCAAGCCTGTTTTGCCACCAATCGAATATTCGTACAGATATAAAAACTGGTCCTTGTTCAAATACATTTTCGTTTCCCCGTTTATCGTTACAGACCAGGTTTGTGATGAGACCATTTTTAGGAATGTCTCATTTTCAATAGCTGTCGCCATTATATATGCTAAGTCATATGCAGTGGAGTAATGGTTCTCAGCTGTTAAGCCATGGGGATTTGCAAAGTTTGTGTTCTCAAGCCCGAGCTTTTTGACATAAGCATTCATCCTGTCAACAAACTTTTCCATCGTGCCATCAATGTGCTCTGCAATGGCTACAGTGCCATCATTGGCAGAGACAAACAGCGTTGCAGCAATGAGCTCTCCAAGCTGGATTGTGTCCCCTGCCTTTAAGTACAGCGAGGAACCGCTGACTCCGGCGGCTCTGCTTGATACAGTCACTGTCTCATTGAGCTTGCCTGACTCTATTGCCACTATAGCTGTAGCTATTTTAGTAGTTGACGCCATTGGCAGGCGCTCATGCGCATTGTTTTCATACAGTATTGCTTTCGTCTTCTGCTCTATTACAACATGCGCTCTCGAAGACGCTCCAACTGGGGTGGCAAATGCAGCATTGATCAAAAAAGCGCATATAAGCGCGATATGTAGTTTACGCAACTTCAATTCTCCTATATACAGTATATTGGCGACAACAAGCCAATATCACATCGCATAAGCTGCTCATCTCAGATATAGGCTCAAGATGTGTTCTGGCAAAGAGAAATTGATGTGTGGTTTTATGGCAATATATATAAATTATTCCATTTTAACAACTATCTATTTCCATTGGCACGGCATAGGTAGAAAATTTCACATTAAATCTGAAGTCGAAATTGTCTATGGCCTTTATTAAGCCAACGCACCCTATTTGGAATATATCGTCCAGATTTTCTTTCTTATTGTTAAATTTCTGTACAACGCTTAAGACAAGCCTCAAATTGCTCCGAATAAACTCTTCCTTTAATTCCTCTTCCCCATTCTTGATGCGTCTAAGCATTGTTTCTACTTCTTGTTGTTTTACCTTTGGCAATGAGGCAGTAGAGATACCGCAAATTTCAACTTTGTTAAGCAAAGCAAGCAACCTCCTGTTACTTAGAACAGTTTTCCCGCTTGCGTTGCTGTTTATTCGAAGCCGAAATAACAGTATTTAGCATAGATGTCTTTATTCTGGAGAGTGGTTTTTTTCAGTTTTCTTAACAGTCCAAAGTTTTCTAGGCACAAATTGCTAAGCAGCCTTCTTTTTCAAGCTTTTGCCCTGCTTGCTTTTGATATAGCCCATTATTGGCAGATAGCTGAAGTTTTCGATGTCTATAA